>Ga0194037_1000820_pt1 | contig 24068 bp, 20 predicted proteins | sample JunL306m_MetaG_FD_148653 | JGI IMG/M metagenome (GOLD analysis project Ga0194037, IMG submission 148653) | Anoxic zone freshwater microbial communities from boreal shield lake in IISD Experimental Lakes Area, Ontario, Canada - Jun2016-L304-6m | ecosystem: Environmental > Aquatic > Freshwater >...
TTTTTGTGGATTCCCATAATGATATCCTAACCGCTTGCATTGAAAAAAATGTCAGCATGGATCAAAACCTAAAAGGAAAAACGCAAAGTGATCTGGCTCGTTTTAAAGAAGCAGGAGTTGACGTACAAATCTTTTCTGTTTTTTGCGATGGTAATATGCAAAACCCTTATCAATTCGCCAATCGCGAAATGGACACACTGGATGCAGTGATAAGCAGAAACCCTGATAAAATTACCCTTACAAGAAATTCATATGAACTAAAAAAGGCACTTAAGCAACACAAACTTGCTGCAATGTTTGGTGTGGAAGGTGGTCATATGATTGAATCTGATTTAAACAAATTAGACAAGATCTATGAGCGTGGCGCACGCTATATGACACTTACATGGAACAATAGCAATCCTTGGGCCACTTCTGCGATGGATGAAACTTTAAAGAAAGACAGTTTATCAAAAGCGCATAAAGGATTAACAGATTTTGGTAAAGAAGTTGTAAAACGCATGAATGCTTTAGGAATGATGGTAGATCTTTCTCATGTAGGTGTACAAACCTTCTGGGATGCTATCAATACCACTACTAAGCCGGTAATAGTTTCACATAGTAATGCTTATGCTTTATGTCCTGCTTTCAGAAACTTGAGAGATGATCAGATCAAAGCAGTTGCTAAAAATGGTGGTGTAATTGATTTAAATTTTTACTCGGGATTTATTGATAGTACTGCCCAAAACAAAGAAATAAAATTTGCACTCAAACATGCAAAAGAATTAGAAAGTCTAATGAAATCAGGGATGATAAAGGAATATGCATTAACGGAGCTTTCGCAAAAATACTATGATGAAGTGCAATCCATTCGCCCTCCATTATCTGCCCTACTTGATCATCTTGATTATATTGTAAAACTGGCTGGTGTAGACCATGTTGGTATAGGTTCTGACTTTGATGGCATTAACTCTTCACCCAAAGAATTAGATGACATTACCAATTATGAACTCATCACCAAAGCCCTGATAGAAAAGGGTTACAGCAAAAAAGATATTTATAAAATTTTGGGTGGAAATATTCTTCGCGTGTTGAAAGCGAATGAAAATTAAAGTTTCTACCCACCCCGCTTCGCTTCGCTCGCACCCCTCCCAAGCATGCTTGGGAGGGGAAACCAATATTTTGATAAATCAAATCTGTAAATTGTTAACTATCGATTCATGAAACTTATAAAAAAAATATTCATCGGGTTTATTTTACTTGGTGTTCAACAAATAGTTACAGCTCAATCTTTCTCTACTGCAGAAATCACTAAATGGAAAGATCAAGCAAATAGAGTAACTATTATCCGAGATAATTGGGGGATTCCACACGTATTTGGAAAATCAGATGCAGATGCAGTTTTTGGGTTATTGTATGCACAATGCGAAGACGATTTTAAACGCGTTGAAATGAACTATGTGGAGAAGCTTGGAAGAATGTCTGAAGTAAAAGGTGAATCAGAATTGTATAACGATCTTCTCATTCGTATGATCATAGATTCTTCAGATGCAAAAAAAGATTTTGCTTCAGCACCCGCTTGGTTAAAAAAATTAATGAATGCCTATGCTGATGGTATCAACTATTATCTCTTTACACATCCTCAAACAAAACCTGCACTCTTAAAACGTTTCGAGCCTTGGTATCCATTATTATGGACGGATGGAAGTATTGGCGCTATTGATATTGCAGATATTACTGTAACCGATTTAAAGAATTTTTATTCCAATGATCCTGAAACAGCAATTGCTAAAGTTGATAAGCAAGATTATGACCCACTTCCAGGTGGATCCAATGGTTTTGCAATTGCTCCTTCTAAAACAGTTTCCGGAAATGCTATTTTGTACATCAATCCGCACACAACTTATTATTTCCGTCCAGAAGTAGCTGTACAAAGCGAAGAAGGTTTGCACGCATATGGAGCAGTTACCTGGGGACAATTTTTTGTATACCAAGGTTTCAATGAACATTTAGGCTGGATGCATACATCTAGTTATAGCGATGTTGCTGATAGCTATATCGAAAAAGTAAAAAAAATAAACGGCACGATTCAATACGAGTATGATGGAAAATTAATTCCAGTCAAAGAAAAACAAATTAGCATTCAGTACTTGAATAATGGAAATCTTATTTCAAAAAGTTTTAAAACTTATTATACCCACCACGGACCAGTAATGGCAAAGAAAAATGGCAGCTGGATTTCTGTGAAAGCAAATAATAGAGACATCAAAGGATTGATTCAATCTTGGCAGAGAACGAAGGCAAATAATTATGAAGAATACAAAAAATCGCAAGAACTATTAGCCAACACTTCTAACAATACCGTTTACGCGGATGACAAAGGAAATATCGCATACTGGCATGGAAACTTTATGCCAAAACGCGACCCGAAATATAATTGGAGTAAGCCCGTGGATGGAACTACGAAAGCCACTGAATGGAAGGGACTTCATACTGTGGAAGAACTTATTCAAGTAAAGAATCCAGGTACTGGTTGGATCCAAAATTGTAATAGTTCTCCGTTTACAGTATCTGGAATAAGTAGCCCGAAGAAAGCCGACTTCCCTAAATACATGGCCCCCAATGGCGATAATTTCAGAGGAATTAATGCGGTACAATTATTTAAAAATAATACTGCATTTACACTTGATAAAATTATTGCTACTGCGTATAACAAACATTTACCTGCCTTTGATGTATTAGTACCAGCATTGATCAAAGCTTATAACGCAAACAAATCAGATCCTTCATATGCTGCTATCGCGGAACCAATGCAATTAATCAGTAACTGGGACCACAATGTTTCTGAAACATCAATTGCAGCTACTTTATCCATTGAATGGGCACAGAAATTATGGCCAATCATTTTAAAAGGAATGGATGAAGATGACGAATCAGATCAAGTAGATAAGACCATTCATTTTGCAAATACTGCTGATGCAAAAACTTTGATAGCTCCATTAATTATAGTGATTAGCGAACTTGAAAAAAAATTCGGAACCTGGAAACAACCATGGGGCGAAGTGAATCGCTTTCAACGACTCACTGGAAATATCACAGAGGTATTCGATGATAGCAAACCTAGTCTACCTGCAGGCCTTGCCGCATCTACCTGGGGATGTCTTCCATCTTTTACAAGCAAGTCATTCAACGGAACCAACCGTCGCTATGGCTATAATGGCAATAGTTTTATTTGTGCCGTGGAGTTCGGAAAAAAAGTAACAGCAAAATCTCTGCTAGCAGGAGGAGAAAGTGGAGACCCTAGTTCTAAGCACTTTACAGATCAGGCAGAAATGTATACCAAGGGACAATTTAAAGAAGTGCTATTTTATAAAGAAGATGTATTGAAACATGTTGAAAAAAAATATCATCCAGGAGATTCTTCCACAACGCAAGGGCTAAAGCCCTAGTAAATTTTTATATCGTAAGCCCCACCCTAAAGGGCGGGGTTAACGAATATCTTCTATTAGTAAAGTTAACCCTAGGCTTCAGCCTAGGGGATGAAATGCATGATGATATTGGGCTTTAGCCCTTACGCACCAGACTAGTTAAGTTTGATATGATACTCTTGTATAAGCGGATCTTTCTCAGGAGATAAAGTAAAAGTCACCCGAACAGATCCATTGGTTGTTTTAATATCAAAGTATCCGCGCAATTGATTTTCGGGAACTACTTCTCCAACAGAAACAACTTTACCTGCTTTCTCAAATATACCTCGCGCCTCTACTTGCATTTTGTCGACAAAATAATCCATGAAAAAATTCATCGCAAAAATACCGCTCTTTTGAGCACCATTGAAATCTGGTAAGATTTTCACTAATTGATCTCTGCGTTGCGTTAATATTTTAGATGCAGGTAATTGTCTTGCTTCTAATCCACTTAAACGAACTAGTGTATCTAACACCATCGTGTTTGCTAATGATGTAGGAGCATAAGTTGCATTTGCAAAGAACATCACACCAATTCCATATTCGGGAAGGATTTGCCAGTTGCTGCCAAAACCAGGCAAGCCTCCGGTATGACCAACAGTTTCACGACCTTCTCCATCTCTGCTCCAACGCAAGCCATATGCATAAGCAGTGGCTAATGGTGATGGACGACCACTTGGATATTTATAATTTGCATTCAGTCCACTCAGGCGCCATGGCTGATGCATTTCGCGTAGTGAACTTCTTTTAATAATTCCATCTTCTGCATCATTTCTAGCTGGCCAGGCTTGCTCGTGTAATGCCACATATTTTGCGAACGATTCGATTGATACAATCATTCCACCCATCGCACCATATATACCATCATGTAACATGGGTTGCTCTACATAAGTATCATTCAACCAACGATATCCTTTGGCTAATACATTTGCTGGTACTTTAATATATTCCCAGGCAGCATCAGTCATTCCCAAGGGCTTCCAAATATGCTTGGCAATATAATCGCTATAGTGTGATAAGGTTTGTTGTTTAATAATCATTCCCAACATTGCAAATCCCATATTGCTATATTCATATGCTACGCCTGGAACATTCGAAAAGCTCACACCTTTTTCAATAAAATCTTGAAAGTCGTCTTCTGTAACTGCTAGCTGACGATCGCCCCATGGATTATCTTCCGGAAATCCTGCAGAGTGTGTGAGTAAATGTCGAACTGTAATTAGTGGCGCATCATTGGTTAATTGTTGCCCCTTCATTTCAGGTATATAGGATTTTACAGGCTCATCTAATTTCACTTTCCCTTCATCGCGCAGTTTCAAAATAGCCATCGCTGTAAAACTCTTACTCATTGAAGCAATTCGAAACATTGATTTAGGAGTTGCAGGAATTTTATTAGGAATATCGATATAACCACCTGCACCACTGTACACTAATTTCCCATCCAATACAATCCCGAATGAATAGCCAGGAATATGATTTTTTTCTGCATAATCTTTATACAAACTTTCAACTAATGGATATAAAGCAGCAATTTTTTTCTCACGTTCGTTATCAGTAAATTTTGCAGGAGCATATTCTTTTGACTGTGACATCAAAACTGAATTACACGAAAATGCAAAGAGGCAAACAAAAAAAATAGATTTCAAAATAGTTCGTGGGTTCATAAATTTAATTTGATCTGACATGATTTAGTAAGCTAATAATTTTTCAATGCAGGCGCCTAATCTACTCTTCGCCATATAATTTCTTTCTAGTTCCATATTAAAAGGTATCGGTGTATCTAATGATGCACAACGCATCACAGGTGCATCCAATAATTCAAAACAGTGTTCGCTGATCCATGCACTGATCTCGGCTCCAAAGCCTCCTGTTAAATTATCTTCATGCAATACCAACACTTTCCCGGTAGCAATTACTGCAGATTTGATAGCATCATAATCTAATGGCACCAAGCTGCGCAAATCAATGATGTGTAAATCAACGGATGGATTAATTTTTTGATAGTCTAATGCCCAATGAACTGCAGCACCATAAGTAATGATACTTATATCAGTTCCTTCTTTCACCGTTTTTGCCTTGCCTATTTCTACTGAATAATATTCTGCAGGCACCGGGCCACTCACACTTCTATACAATCCTTTGTGTTCAAAAAACATCACTGGATTTGGATCGTTGATGGCTGCAATTAGTAAGCCTTTTGCATCTGCAGGTGTAGAAGGATACACAACTTTTAATCCTGCCACATGTGTAAACCAAGCTTCATTGGTTTGCGAATGAAAAGGGCCTGCACCAACTCCACCACCCGATGGCATCCGAATTACTGTATTTGCATTTTGTCCCCAGCGATAATAGATCTTCGCTAAATTATTTACAATCTGATTAAAGCCAACAGTCACAAAATCGCCGAACTGCATTTCCATTACCGACTTAAATCCTTCCAAACTTAATCCTAATGCTGTTCCTACAATTGCACTCTCACAAAGAGGCGTATTGCGTACTCTTGCTTTCCCGAATTTTTCTACAAAGCCTTCCGTTATTTTAAATGCGCCGCCATACTCTGCAATATCCTGTCCCATTAAAATGAGCTTTTCATCATTTTGCATACTCAGCAGTAATGCTTCCTGAATAGCGTCAACAAATCTTTTATCAGGAGCAGTTGATGCATCAGTAAAACTTATATCTGGAATCGTATCAACTGGAACTGGTGCAAACACATCGGTCAACTCTTCCAAAGTATCCACATTAAAATCGACTACCTGAAATGCTTGATGCAGGTCTGCTTCGATCATATCTTTAAACAGATGCCGCAACTCTGCTACTTTCATTTCAGTAAGTACATTGTTTTCAACAAGCCATTGCTCATAATTTTTAATGGGATCTTTTTTGCCCCATTCTTCTATTAATTCTTTGGGAACATATTTAATACCACTTGCTTCTTCATGGCCACGCATCCGAAAGGTCATGCACTCAATAAAATATGGTTTCTGGTTTTTGATACAGTATTCACGAACACCTTTGATGGTATCGTATACAGCCAATATATCATTCCCATCAATCCGAACACCTTCCATGCCATAGCCCTTTGCCTTATCAACCAAATGCTCGCAGCGATATTGTTCATTTACGGGTGTACTTAATCCGTAGCCATTATTTTCAATAATAAAAATCACTGGCAAGTCCCAAACGGCAGCCACATTCAATGCTTCATGAAAATCTCCTTCGCTTGTTCCACCATCACCTGAAAATGCCACCGCCACTTTTTGTTCTTTTCTTAATTGATAAGCCAGTGCCACTCCATCGGCAATTGCAAGCTGCGGACCCAAATGCGATATCATTCCACAGATATGAAATTCACTACTGCCAAAATGGAAACTTCTTTCACGCCCCTTGCTATAACCGTCTTTATTTCCCTGCCATTGTTTAAATAATTGTTGTAAGGGCATTTGTCGTGCCGTAAATACCCCTAAGTTTCTATGTAATGGCATGATCCATTCGTCTTGATTCAATGCCATGGTTACTCCCACCGAAATGGCTTCCTGACCAATGCCGCTGAACCACTTGCTGATCTTCCCTTGACGCAACAATACCAGCATTTTTTCTTCGATCATTCTTGGAAACAATAATTGACGGTATAATTCTATCAGGGTTGTATTGGAAAAGTCTTTACGATTGAATTGCATAGCTGCGTTTTTGGAACAACTAAGTTAGGGTATTGCAAGTAGCCATTATGCACAAAAAAGCCCCAACAAAACTTGCTGGGGCTATATAAAAATATTTGAAATGATTAGTTGCGGTTACCAGCCAATTTGCTCAATAATTTAAGCATCTCGATGTATAACCAAACGATGGTTACAAGCAAACCAAATGCACCATACCATTCCATGAATTTAGGAGCACCTCTCTCAGCACCTTGTTCAATCATATCGAAATCAAGTATCAGGTTTAAAGAAGCAATTGCAACTACAAACAAACTGATACCGATACTAAGAGGACTGCTATCATGCATGAAACTTACGTTCACACCAAACATATTCAATACTAGGGTGATCAGGTAGAAAATACCGATACCAAGAGTAGAAGCTATGATTACTGATTTGAATTTTTCAGTAGCTCTGATGATTCTAAAATTATAAAGTAGGAACATCGCGATAGCTACTCCAAATGTTAGCCCTACAGCTTGCATTACCAAGCCAGGATAGTTTTTAGCGAACATTGCGTTGAACACTGCAGAAATACCTCCAATAAATAAGCCCTCCAATAATGCATATAAAGGGGCTAAAAAGCCAGCCCAATTGGGTTTAAACATAATTCCCAAGGCTGCAATCAATCCACCAAATAGACCCACCATCATCAGCACTTGCATACTGCCTGCTCCTTTCTGTTCAAATACCTGCCAGTTATAAGCGGCTCCGGCAATGACCATGAACATTAAGAAACCAAATTTGTTAATCGTACCGCGAACGCTCATCACACCTTGATTAGCGGCTTCCATAGAAGCAGTTTTATCAAACATTTTCTCCGTTAAGGTTGGATTACCAGATTTAAAAATTGCCATATTATTTATTTTTTTATAAGTACAAATATACTAAATCTTATAACGAGCACCTAGCTCCATCCATCAATGAAAGCTTAAAATTGATGACCGGTTAATTATTTTTTCGCACCCGGATAATGATCTACAGTTTCAAAAACATATTTAGGATTTTGCTTCATCAGTTGAATAAATTTTACCAATGATGCACTATCGGCTGATCTTTGAAACATTCTGTCGTGCGATAAAATCACAACATTTTTGCTGATATGCTCATTATGTTTTGAGAAAGCACTATCCAATTGTGCTGCTAATTTTTCTGGCGATTGTACCGGTCGCGCATTTTTATGATTAAAATTCCATTCCAGATCCCATCCAATCACATTATATCCAGCACTATCCAAACGATGGGCAACTGCGCTTACTAAATGGCTTGTCTTCACCTGATTTTGCAATACCCAACCGCCATTTCCCGGAAGGCGGATAATTTTTTTGGGCACCTGTAAGGTATCCTGAGCACGCATAAAATTATCAAAAGCCATATCTGGATGCTGATAGAAGTATTTATATTTTTCCATCGTATGGTCGAAGCTATGGTTGGCCAATAAGAATTGAGGGTAGCCATTTCGGATCATGCCTACAATCTGTTTCCCATCGCGCTTGCGTTGTTGGTGCAAGGCAACCATAAAAAAGGAAGCTTTAATTCCTTCTGCCTTACAAATATTATAGCAACTAACAGTACCTGGCTGAGGACCATCATCAAATGTGAGGTACACATATAATTTATTCGAATCTGCTACAAATGGCTGTTCGGGTGCTTTAGGACCCGCGCCTATTTTAGCGAGATAGGCTTTTTTGGCGGAATCAGATTTTGGATCCCTGTCTAACACTGTATTTTCCTTAGGTGAGTTATTACACGATGTAACCCCAAAAAAACCTAATAATCCTATTGCCAGCCATCGAAAGCCTCTCTGATACAGAAACATATACCTAAAAATTGTGCTGCTAAGATAGAGTATGCAATTACTCATTTATTCACAAAATTGTTAGCAAACCCATAAATGCAAGAGAAATTGCGAAAAATCAGGTTTAAAACATCGATTTGGATGTATCTTAGCATACTTTTTTACAAAACATCAATCTTTTGTTTTACGAAAAGTCCTTAAATAATCATGTATTGCTTGCTAAGGCGGCAGTTTAGAATTGTAGCTAATGACCAGAAAAGAAGAAGTACTACAAGACGTAGTAATTAAGTTTGCCGGAGATAGCGGCGACGGAATGCAGTTAACCGGACAACAGTTTACCAACAACACAGCGATGCTAGGAATTGACCTGGCAACTTTCCCGGATTTCCCGGCAGAGATTCGTGCTCCTATCGGAACATTAGCTGGGGTGAGTGGTTTCCAGTTACACTTTTCAAGCGCAAGAATTTACACTCCCGGCGATGATTGTGATGTATTAGTTGCCATGAATGCGGCTGCATTGAAAGCCAATTTAAAGAGCATCAAAAAGGGCGGGAAGATTATTGCCAATATTGATGGTTTTGATACCAAGAATTTAAGACTTGCCAATTATCCAGAAGGAGTTAATCCTTTGGAAGATGATAGCTTGGCTGGATATGATGTAACTAAAGTAGATGTTACCAAACTAACTCGTGAATCTTTGAAAGACTTCACTGAATTGGGTGTAAAAGAGCGCGACCGTGCAAAGAACATGTTTGTACTGGGATTGATCTACTGGATGTATAATCGTAATCTGGATACTACCAAAGAATTCTTGAAAGAGAAATTTGGTAAGAAGCCGGTGATTTATGAGAGTAATATTAAAGTTCTCCAAGCTGGATATAATTATGGTGATACCACTGAATCTTTCACTACTCGTTACAAAGTAGAGAAATCTAAAATGGAACCAGGATTATACCGCAGCATCATGGGCAATCAGGCATTGAGTTATGGTTTAATTGCAGCGAGCGAAAAAAGCGGATTGCCATTATTCTTAGGCTCATACCCTATCACTCCAGCAACGGATATTCTACACGAATTAGCAAAATATAAAAGCTTTGGTGTTCGTACTTTCCAAGCGGAAGATGAGATTGCTGCTATTTCTTCTGCCATTGGCGCTAGCTATGGTGGATCATTAGCGATCACAACCACTTCTGGTCCGGGTATGGCATTAAAAGCAGAGGCGATGGGATTGGCAATGATGTTAGAGATTCCTTTGGTAATCGTAAACATTCAACGCGGTGGACCATCAACTGGTTTACCTACCAAGACTGAGCAGAGCGATTTGATGCAGGCCTATTATGGAAGAAATGGTGAATGTCCAATGCCGATTATTGCATCTTCAACACCAAGCGATTGTTTTGATGTGGCAATAGAAGCATGTAGAATTGCGTTAGAGCATATGACACCTGTGATTTTGTTGAGTGATGGATATATTGCTAATGGAGCAGAGCCTTGGAAATTTCCGAAGTCGGCCGATTTAAAGCCGATTGTAGTAAAATTCAAAGCATCCATTGATGAGGGTGATGCGAAGTATATGCCATACAAGCGGGATGAAAAATTAGTACGTCCTTGGGCAGTTCCAGGAACAGCTGGTTTAGAGCACCGCATTGGTGGATTGGAAAAGCAGGATGTTACAGGTAATGTAAATTATGAGCCGGAGAATCACCAGCACATGATCAAAGTTCGTCAGGCGAAAGTTGATAAAGTGGCTGATTATATTCCAGCTCAAACTATTGATAGTGGTGCAGAGAAAGGCAAGGTATTGGTATTAGGATGGGGATCAACTTATGGTGCTATCAAGAGTGCTTGTCAGGAATTACACGCAGATGGTGTTTCAGTAAGTCACGCACATATTCGTTATGTTCGTCCTTTCCCTAAAAACTTAGGCGACATCATCAAAAACTTTGACAAGGTATTGATACCAGAAATCAACAATGGTCAACTTGTAAAGATCATTCGTGATCATTATAATGTAGATGCGATTGCATTTAATAAAATGATGGGTATTCCAATTACCAAATCAGAAATTATCGACGAAGTCAATAAATTATTATAATTACCGCTTTATCACAGCCCCCGCTGAAACTGATAAGTTTTAACATGAAGCAATCCTGAGTAAGGGTTGCTTCTTTGTTTTTAAGCTATACTCCAAATGGACAATGAAAATAAAGTGCAAATTATAAATAGAAATAAAATGAAAATCCGAGCGATTAATTTGTGATTAAATTAAATAAATTGATAATATTTTTATTAATAGTTACTTATATTGTATAGTTAGCTTTTAAGCAAAGACAACAACAATTTTATGAGAACAGTAAAGGGATTTAAAGTAAATAGTGGTGAAGCCAGATTTGGCGAACACTATAAAATGAAAGGTGTTACTCTAAATAATTTAGACATCAAGATTTCCGGATCTGACACAGAAAATGATTTGGCTGTGTTTGAGCAAACCGGACTTACTCCAAACGGTGGCCCCCCATTACACATACATCCTTTCCAGGATGAATGGTTTTATATTATAGAAGGTTCATATTTATTTCAAGTAGGGGATGAAAAGTATCAAATGAAATCAGGTGATACCATTTTCCTTCCAAGAAATGTACCACATGCCTTCTTACAATTGACAGAAAAAGGGAAGATGATAGTTTCATATTTACCAGCCGGAAAAATGGAATCTTTTTTTAAGGTTACCGACAAATGGACATCGCCACCTTCAAAAGAAGAAATTGTAAAAGTATTTGCAGACCACGACATGAAAATTGTTGGAGCTCCATTGAAAATTGATTAACTACCCTATTAAGTAACTAATAAAGAATCATGAATAATTCAAAAGTATTGGTCAGAAATGTAATAATCCCTAACGATATAGAAGCCGTTAGAAAACTTTGGTTTGATTATTTAACTTGGGGTAATAATGAAATGCAATCGCTGTATGGTGTTCATCCACATGATCCGCAGGAAGCAGTTGAACAAGACATTTTGTTAATTGATAAATTTCTACCACCACATGGAAGATTGATACTTGCTGTTTATGAAGACAAAGTATGCGGACTTGGAAGTCTTAAAAGTATCAACTCCGAAATTGGCGAAATAAAAAGAATGTATGTTAATCCCTCATTTCGAAAGATTGGAGCCGGAAGAGCAATTCTTCAATCATTAATAAATGCTGCAAAAGAAACGGGGTACAAGAAAGTTCGATTAGACAGTCCGAAGTTTATGGAAGCAGCACATTCGCTTTACCGGAGTTTTGGATTTAAAGACATTCCTGTTTATGCAGAAGTTGAAATTCCGGAAGAGTTTAGACAGTATTTATTGTTTATGGAATTGGATCTATCATAATTCATTAACTGGAAATGGAAAAAATTATCATCACAGAAAAATTGAAATTATTCTCTGAATATTGGAGTCCTAAAATTGTCGGAGAATTAAATGGACAACAAGTTAAATTAGTAAAATTTCAGGGTGAGTTTGTCTGGCATAAACATGACAATGAAGACGAAATGTTTTTGGTGATTGAAGGGGTTTTAAAAATGGAATTGAGAGACAAAACCATTGAGATTCATAAAAACGAATTTCTTATTGTTCCAAAGGGAACGGAACATAGACCAGTTGCAGACAAAGAAGTTTCAGTGATGCTGTTTGAACCTGCATCCACTTTAAATACCGGGAATACCGAAAACGAATTGACAAAACACCATTTAGAAACGATTTAGTTTTGATTTTTTTTATAAAGAAGCAATCCTGAGTAAGGGTTGCTTCTTTGTTTTATAGGACTATTAAAACGGTTTAATTCTTCCCTGATTCTGATCCAATTTTTGAAAAAATTAAATTAAACTTAAATTTAATACATTACGTTCGATTTGCCGATATTGTATTGTCTATTGATTATATTGTACAAGCAATTGCAGAATTTGGTGCCCCCCTTTTACTTCCAATATCCTATTCAAATACTATTTCGATTTTTTTAGTACTCAAAAAAATAAGCTTAAACAAACTATGCTTTAATCATTGCTCATTGATGTTTCACAATTTGAAGCATCCAATGCCCTTCCTGATTTTCTTCCGCCAAAAACAAGCATACCAATCAAGATAACCCCACTAAAAATCAAAAATTGTAACATGATTACTACTAAAGAGAAAGAGAATACAATGCAAAACAATATTGTATTTCTATTTATCGCCATTTGGCTTTGTGCTATCATCGGTTTTCATTTTACTTATACCATCAATTTTCCGAAGTTCAAAGGATTTCAATGGGAACAACATTTTCATGGAACGATGTTAATGAGCTGGTTTGCCATGCTTATCTTTCAACCATTATTAATCAGGTTTAATAAAAGGAATATCCATCGAAACCTTGGTAAAATAAGCTATGTATTGGCTCCTTTGGTTTGCTACTCAGTGTTTCTAGTTTCAAGAATGGTTTATTACCGGGAAATCAAAACCAGACCTATAGAAAGTGTTTTAGCACAACTTTCAATAGACATACCTACCATTTTTATTTTTGGTTTATTCTTTGTGTTGGCTATGCTCAATAGAAAAGATGCTGCCGTTCATATGCGCTATATGATTGCAACTTCTCTTTTAATGCTAGGCCCAGGATTGGGCCGCGCCTTAACTATTTTTGGAGGCCTCCCTTTTCCAGTTGCAGCAACGATCGTTATCTATATTTCGGAAATAATTGCTGTACTTTTTTTAATCAATGATGTAAGAAAAGGAAACAACTTCAAACCATTCTTAACAATCACCATAATTCTTATTCTTAACCAACTATGTTGGACATATCAAACTGCAAGCTGGTGGCAGTCAATTGCAAGTTGGTTTGTAACACATACTTTTTAAGTAATTATAAAAATAAATTCTATGAAACTAAATCTCTTATTTATTTCAAGTTCTTTTATTGCCTTATCTATTCTTAGCAGTTGCAATAACACAGAAAAATCTAAAACAAACTCAGAAGTTGAAGTAAAAGTTTCATCATCAGAAAAGCCAGAATATTATAACCTAAGACCAAAATTGGAAAAAGATTATGGCTATACCCACGCTGTAAAAATCGGTGACGAACTTAAAATTTCCGGGGCAGTAAGCATGACAGATTCAGGTGTCATCATTGGATTAGGTAATATGGAACTGCAAATGAAGAATTGTTATAGTGATTTAGAAAAGATATTACTGCACTACGGCTACAGCATAGATGATGTGTATGCGGAGAATATTTACACCACAAATATGGAAGAATTCATCAAAGTTTCCGGCTTTAGAAATTCAATTTATAAAAAACAATTTCCTACTGGAACCTGGTTGGAAGTAAAAGGATTAGCACTAAAAGGACAATTGATTGAGATTGATATGGAAGCTCATAAGGCAAAATAAAAAGTTCTTGAACAATAACAATAATACCGATAATTAAAAATCAAAAACAATGAAACACATCTTTAAGTCAGCACTTGCAATCAGCTTTGCAGGTATCCTATTTGCATGTAACAATAATTCCAGTGAAAAAAAAGAGGAGGCTAAAGTTTCGGCTGACAGTTCCGCTAAAGCTACTGCTGCACCCGCACCAACTGGACCAAGCCTTCCAATGGATGTTGTAACTATTTACCACACAGTTAAAGATTACAAAACCTGGCGTATGGCTTTTGACGGAGATACGGTTAGACGTAAAGAGGCAGGTTTTTCTTTTGTTGCAGTTGAAAGGGAAGCAGAAAAACCAAATAATGTTAAAATCGTTTTAGCAGTTTCTGATTTGGCGAAAGCAAAAGCATTTCCTTCTGATCCAGGATTGAAAGCAGCAATGGATAAAGGTGGTGTTATTTCAAAGCCCGAATTGAAGTTTTGGAAAATTGTAAGATTCAGTCCAGATAATCAAAAAACGCTTGATACCCGTTTAGAAATTGTTCACAAGGTGAAGAATTATGATGCTTGGTTGAAAGTATATGATGCTGAAGGAGCAGCAACAAGAACAGCAAACGGAATGAAAGATGTAGCTCTTGGAAGGGGTATTGAAGACTCTACCCTGATACATATTGTTTTTGAAATAACTGATCTGACCAAAGTAAAAGCAAGACTTGCAGATCCAGCTTTCAAAAAAATAATGATGGATGCCGGAGTTATAGGAAAACCTTCCATTACTTTTTATAAAGACGCTTCTAATTAAGAAACAATACAGTTATTTTAAAAACAGCTAAAGCATTTTGTTTTAGCTGTTTTTTTTGTTACTAGCCAAAACAAATAAACACTTTAAAATGTGTAACTTTATAGCCAGTCTTTTTTAGAAATAATCAACAAATAAATATTGCCATTTATGAAACGCCAAGCCTTACCATTTTTGGTTTCCCTACTCTTATTAATTCCTACTTGTTTTGTGATTGCACAGACAAATAAGGATGAAGCATCTGCTCAAAAAATTGCCGCAGTTGTCAAACAATTAACCCTCGAAGAAAAGATTGCCCTGCTTCATGCCAATGGGATCTTTGGAACGGCTGGCGTACCGCGTTTAAATATACCTGGTTTGATGACGGATGATGGGCCTTTGGGAGTTCGCGAAGATGTATTGGAGGGTTGGGGTTCTGCAAATTTAAAAACAGATTCTGCTACCTTTTTTCCTAATGGTTCTGCGTTGGCAGCAACATGGAATCCAGCACTTTCTTACGACTATGGACATGCTATGGGAGAAGAAGCGAGAGCAAGAAAAAAATATATTATGTTGGCTCCTGCCTTCAATATTGCTCGTACCCCTTTGAATGGAAGAACTTATGAATACTTATCGGAAGATCCTTTCTTAAATGCAAAAATGGCTGTTCAATCTGTGAAAGGGATTCAGAGTCAGAATATTGCTGCATGTGTTAAACACTATGCCCTCAACAACCAAGAAATTGAACGCGATAGAGTAAGTGTTGAAATCGACGAACGCGCTATGCAAGAAATTTATCTACCTGCATTTAAAGCAACTATTACAGAAGGCAATGCATGGACCATCATGAGTGCTTATAATAAATTAAGAGGTGTTTACTGTTCAGAGAACGAATACTTACTTAAGACTATCCTGAAAGGGCAATGGGGTTTTAAAGGAATCGTGATCAGCGATTGGGGCGGAACACATAGCACCGTAAAAGCTGCAAACAACGGACTAGACCTGGAAATGGGCTCCAGACCTCCTTATAACACTTACTATTTTGCTGATCCATTGCTCAAGGCTGTGAAAGAAGGAAAAGTAAGTGTGGCTACTATCGATGAAAAAGTTAGTCGCATTTTATGGGTAATGTATCATACCACTTTAAGTACTAACCCACCTGCGGGAAGTATCAATACCGCAGCACATAGCAAAACTGCATACAATATTGCAGCAGAATCAGTTGTGCTTTTAAAGAATGACAAACATTTATTGCCACTTAATACAGCAAAAATTAAATCTGTAGCTGTAATTGGTGACAATGCAATACATACTCATCACTTAGGTGGATTTGGTGCCGGCGTAAAAGCCCGATATGAAATAACACCATTAAAAGGATTAGAAAATAAATTAGATAAAAACACAATTATCAAATTTGCACAAGGATACAGGGCGATTGTGAAATCAAAAGAAAATGTAAATGCGATAGAAACATCTAAAGCAGATCCGGCATTAATTGCAGAAGCTGCTGCATTAGCTAAATCTTCTGAGCTAACAATATTATTTGTAGGTGGTAATCGCGATTATGAAAGTGAGAGTAGAGACAGACCAGACTTGTCACTTCCTTTTGGAGAACAACAATTAGTAGATGCGGTATTGGCGGCAAACTCTAATACCATCATCGTTGTAATAGGCGGTGCTCCTTATGATATCAATAAGATCAAGCAACAAAGCAACACCATCGTTTGGAGCTGGTATAATGGCTCAGAAAATGGAAATGCATTGGCTGATGTATTAACGGGTAAAGTAAATCCATCAGGTAAATTTCCTTTCACATTTCCAGCCGAATTAAAACAATCACCTGCACACGCGCTCAATGCTTATCCAGGGGATTCGGTAGAAACTTATAAAGAAGGCATTTTAGTAGGATACCGCTGGTTTGACACTAAAAAAATTACGCCACTCTATCCATTCGGATATGGCTTGTCTTATACCTCATATGTGTATGGAGGTTTAAAAACAGATAAGCTAACCTATAAGGCAAACGAAACCATTACTGCAAGTTTAAATATTGCTAATACAGGAAATTACACTGGAAAAGAAATTGTTCAACTATATGTGAGCAAACCCAATTCAGCTGTAGCTCGTGCAGATAAAGAATTAAAGGCTTTTACAAAAGTTTTGGTGAATAAGGGAAGTAGTTCAGAAGTGAAATTAACCATCCCTGCAAAAGACCTGGCATACTATGATACGAAATCAGCAAAATGGATAGTAGAACCTGGAGTGTATAAAATTTTGGTAGGTAGTTCATCTGCTCAGATCAATCAGACAGTTTCGATAACCATTCAATAGTAAAGTTATATTGAACATAATCGAGCTTGTATTGTTTAATATAGATGAGTGATACTTTTTTATCAGCACGTTGGGAAAATTTGATCATGGCAAACTACGCAGTAGATCCAGATGTGCTGCAGCCTTATTTACCCAATGGTGTTGAATTAGATATTTACAAACATAAAACCTACGTTAGCCTCGTGGGTTTTATGTTTAAAAAAACGAGCCTGTTTCAAATACCGATCCCATTTCTGGGAACTTTCGAAGAAATTAATCTACGGTTTTATGTTAAAAGAGTAGAAGGTGATACCATAAAACGTGGCGTTGTATTTATCAATGAAACTGTACCATACAAAATGGTTGCCTGGCTTGCCAACAAATTATATAAAGAACATTATACATCTATACCTACAAAAAATGTGATTGATACTGCTGGTAAAACTAAAAACATTCAATACAGTTGGAAAATTAAAAATAAGTGGAACCAAATATCAGTGTCTACTTCAAAAGAAAAAGAACCAATGTTAGCAGGGAGTGTGGATGAATTTATTTTTGAACACTATTACGGTTATACAAAAATCAATAGCGTTGACACTCAAGAATATAAAGTGAATCATCCCCGATGGCTTGTAAATAAAGTATTAGATTATTCTATCCAATGCGATTTCACTGCTATGTACGGTACCGATTTTTCGTTCCTGAATAACCAAACACCAGAATCCGTAATTGTTGCAGAGGGTTCTCCAGTAACCATTAACTGGAAGAGAACTAATCTCTAATCTTTTGTATTAAAGTTTTTGAATGACACCAGATTACACAATAATAATTAAGCCGTGATTTTTAATCAAGAAACATTAAACCAATTAGAACAACGCTATAGAACATCTTTTATAAATTCATTAGCAGGTTTCCGTCAGGCAGTTTTGGTGGGTACAAAGTCTACAGAAGGCAACTCTAACTTAGCCATCTTTAATTCACTCATTCATCTTGGTGCCAATCCTGCTCTGTTTGGGTTAATGAGCAGACCTGATACCGTACAGCGCGACACATTGCAAAATATTCTAGACACCAAGGAATACACCTTAAACTATGTGCAAGCAGTACATTATGAAAAAGCACATCAAACCTCTGCCCGTTATGATAAAGGGGTTTCAGAATTTGAAAAAGTAGGATTTAAAGAAACATATAACCATTCAAGTCTTGCACCCTTTGTTCATGAAGCAATCGTAAAAATTGCAATGCATCTAGAACAAACAATTCCAATTGAGCTGAATGGTACTGTGTTAATTATAGGCAGTATTATGCAAGTAGAAATAGATGCGTCATTTATAGGACCAGATGGATATGTAGCATTATCTGATGCTGAAGTATTAATCAGTCAAGGATTAGATGCCTACTTTGTACCAAAACCTATTGGTCGTTTACCTTATGCAAAACCAACAATCAAATAATAGATCATTCTTTAAGCAATAGTTTGAAAAATATAAAGAAAGCATTCTTACCTCAAAAGATCTGCCTGGTTTGTAATAGACCATTTACCTGGCGCAAGAAATGGGAGAAAGTTTGGGATGAAGTGAAATATTGCAGTGATAAATGCAAATCAAATAAAGCAAAAAATAAACCGTAAAATTAATACTGCTCATACCAGCTAAATTTTTCTTTAACAATTTGCGTTTTAGTTTTTATTAAGTATTCTAAAAATGATGCTGAAACGGGTGAATGTTTTTTACCCTTCAACCAAATTAAACTCCAAGTTGTTTTAATGGGCATTCCTTTAACTTGTATGATCTGTAGTTCTTTATCGTGCAATTCATTTTTTATTCCAATAAGAGGCATGATAGAATAACCTAGTCCAGCGAGTATGGCTTGTTTTACCGCCTCATTCGATGTTAGCTCCATTTTCTTTAATACAGTGAGTTTATTTTTTTCAAAAAAACCTTCCATAGCTTGTCGAGTACCTGAACCTTTTTCGCGAAATATCAATGGCAAATCCTGAAACAATTCTTTTGTTGAAATTCCCTTTTTAAATTTGGATTGCTCATCTCCTACCAGGTATAATTTATTTTGCAACAAATCTAATTTCTCAATTTGTAATGAAGTTGGTAAAATAGATACCAGGGCAAAATCAACCTCATTGTTTTCTAAACTACTAATGACCTTACTTTTATTTGTTACATCCATCAATAATTCAATGCTTGAATGTTGCTTTATAAAATCGGCCAAAAAATAAGGCATCACATATTTACCAGTAGAAACCACAGCAATTTTTAATCGGCCACTCAATTGACCCTTATATGCAAGTGTCTTATAATTAATGGCATATACTTGATTAATGATATTTTCCGCTGCCTCTGCAATTTCTCTCCCAAAGTCTGTAATGAAAATCTTTCTTCCAATCACTTCAGTTAAAGGAATATCAAACTGATCTTGAAAATTTTTCAGCTGAATAGAAACAGCTGGCTGCGTTAAATGCAATTCCTCAGACGCCTTTGTAACATTCTCCGTCTGCACAACTTTTAAAAAAATCTGTAACTGATTGAGGGTATAGTTCATAAATTTTATTTATGGTTTACATAACAAAGATAAATGTTTGTTTATGTATTAAAAACTCAATTTTGGCATATCAAACAAAATAATAAAAATGACAAGAATTACTGTAGCAAAAGGGGATGGCATAGGCCCTGAAATTATGGAGGCCACATTAGATATATTATTATCTGCGGGTGCTCAAATTGAAATTGATGAAATTGAAGTTGGTGAGAAAGTATACTTGGCAGGTAATTCCTCAGGTATTTCACAGCAATCTTGGGAAATCATCAGAAAAAACAAAGTGTTTTTGAAGGCCCCAATTACTACACCTCAAGGAGGAGGTTATAAAAGCTTAAATGTAAGTACCAGGAAATTTCTGGGACTTTATGCCAATGTAAGACCCTGTAAGAGTCTATCGCCCTTTATAAGCACAAAGCATCCCATTATGGATCTGGTGATTGTCAGAGAAAATGAGGAGGATTTATATGCAGGAATTGAACATCAACAAACGGATGAAGTTGTACAATGTTTAAAACTAATAAGCCGCCCAGGTTGCGAAAAAATAATTCGTTATGCATTTGAATATGCCAAACAAAATAATCGAAAAAAAGTGTCCTGTTTCACAAAAGACAATATTATGAAACAGACAGACGGTTTATTTCATCAGGTTTTTGATGAAATATCAAAAGAATATCCTGAAATAGAAAACGAGCATTGGATCATTGATATTGGTGCAGCAAAGATGGCAGATACTCCTGAAGATTTTGATGTTATAGTAATGCCCAATTTATACGGGGATGTTCTAAGCGATGTAGCAGCTCAAATTACAGGGTCGGTTGGTTTAGCTGGCTCTGCTAATATTGGAGAAGAATGCTCCATGTTTGAAGCAATCCATGGTTCTGCCCCAACCATTTCTGGTAAAAACTTAGCAAACCCTTCAGGATTAATTCAGGCTGCCATCTTAATGCTGAATCATATTGGCCAAATTAAAGTAGCTGAAAAAGTGCAAAATGCTTGGCTAAGAACAATAGAAGAAGGGATTCATACCAATGATATTTTTAAGGAAGGAACAAGCAAACAAAAAGTTGGCACAAAAGAATTTGCTCAAGCGGTGATCGCAAACTTAGGTAAAATGCCATCTATGTTTAAACCTGTGACATATAAAAATCAAGGTCAATTAACCCTGCCAAAATACAAACGCAAACCAGCTGCCAATAAAATATTAGTGGGAGTAGATGTATTTGTTCATTGGAATGGAAATGATCCTAATGAATTGGCAGAAAAAGTTATGCTAGTTGAAAATAAAAATAATATAAAACTAAATATAATCACAAATAGAGGAATTAAGGTTTGGCCAGATGGATTTAAAGAAACCTTTTGTACCGACCACTGGAGATGCCGCTTTAAAAAATCAGATAGCACAGAAATAACTAAAGCAAATATCATAACACTACTACAACAATGCATGATTGAAAATATAGATACTATTAAAACTGAAAATCTATATTCTTTTGATGGGAAAGCTGGCTATTCATTAGGACAAGGGCAATAAACTAGATAAACTTTAAAATAGAATCAAATGAATTTTGAAGAACAAGTAACACTCATTGATGGCACATTCTCAGAAACAGATGCCAAAGAAATTTTACTGAATATCATAAGTACTAAAATCCATTTTCATAGTATGAAAAACTTTAGCGCTCAAGAACGATTTGGGAAAGACGATGCAAACTCTGTGAAAAGAATGGCCGATCTGAATCATGATTTTGAAAAGATCAAGGAATTAATAGACAAGGCTAAAGCAACTAATTTGAATCTGAATATTCATTCAACTATTCAGATTTCCTTCTCAGAAAAACAAAAATAAACTATCAATGAATTTCAATCTTCTCTCTGAAAACCTCACCAATCCGGCTTTACTATTTTTTGTGCTTGGTATTATTGCTGTATATGTAAAAAGCGATCTGGAGATTCCGGCTAATTCTTCAAAATTCATTTCTCTCTATTTATTATTTGCAATCGGGTTCAAAGGAGGGCAAGAATTATCGCACGAAGCATTTACAACTGAGATCATACTTTCTATGTTATTTGGCATTGGGATCTCATTAGTTATTCCGGTGTATACATTCTTTATATTGAGAAAGAAAATGAATGTCTTTGATGCAGGTGCCATCGCAGCTGCTTATGGTTCTGTAAGTGCTGTTACATTTGTAACTGCCGTTTCTTATCTAGAATCCAATCAATTAACTGTGCACGGCCAAATGGTTGCAATCATGGCATTAATGGAATCACCGGCCATTATTATGGGATTGGTGTTAATTTCATTTTTCAATAAAACCGACTCTCCGGATATAAAAAAGAATGCTGCTATTCAGCATTCCTTAACCAATGGAAGTGTATTACTGATTCTTGGAAGTTTGGTGATCGGCTTTTTAGCAAGTGCTAAACAGGCAGAAGGAATTAAACCATTCACCAATGATATTTTTAAAGGGTTTCTTGCGATATTCCTTTTGGATATGGGTATAACAAGCGGAAGAAAGTTAAAGGCCTTTTTCTCCTTTGGCTGGTTTCCCCTTTTATTTGCAATAGCCATTCCTCTTATCAACGGATCAGTATTTGCTATTTTAAGCGGATTCATAACACATGATATTTCCAATCGTTTTATGTTCGCCATTTTAGCAGCGAGTGCATCCTATATAGCAGTTCCTGCTGCCATGAAAATATCGGTACCAAAAGCAAATCCAGGCCTCTTCTTACCCATGGCACTGGCAGTAACTTTTCCCATCAACATCACGATTGGTATGCCTATCTATTTTATGATCGTTCAAAATAGCTGATGATTCCATTATTAAAACTAAATTAAACGCCTATTATATATTAGAAACTTCAGTATATTGTATTGTACTAAATTTTTGACCCACACAAATTTTATGACAAGATCAACATTACTAGAAAAGTTATACCAACATGCATTTGATATGGTGCAATTTGGCGAATCGAAAAACACTACATTGATCAGTTTTAATGTGGCGGCAATTATTGGAATGGCCTTCGTTTGCCATTTTACCTCCAATTTTTATATCTGTTATTATGCTTGCTTCGCTATACTTTTTTCGGGTATTTCTATATTGATAGGTTTTTCTGCTTTGATTGCAAAAGTGAAGAACAAGACATACGATATTAATTTAACAAAAAACGACAACCTGTTATATTTTGCAACTGTTGCTCATATGACAGACACAGACTTACTCGAAAAACTCTCTTCAAATTATGGCTGCATTTCTGAAAATGAAAATTATGAACGTGACTTAGCTAAACAAGCCATCATTACCAGTCAAATTGCTTCACGAAAATTTAAATTATACAATCTTGCAATTGGATTTACTTTCGCAGGAATTGCAACACCACTTAGTGTCTTAGTTTATAAGTTTTTAATCGATAGAGATAAATAATACCATGAATTACTTAAGAAAAATAACATACTCCATGATAATGGGTTTGTCGCTTTGTGCTTTTAATAATACTACTGCACAAATGCCGAATTCAAAAAAAACAAATCTGGAAAATGCAAAGTCCTCAATTGTTTCGTACGAAAAATATATCGATGAAAATAACGATCAGCATTTGAAAGAGTTTTTAGAGCTGGTTTCTATTCCAAGTATTTCTTCCATTCCAGCAAACAAACCAGATATAGCAAAAACTGCAGCTTGGATTGTCAATAAATTAAATAGTATCGGTATCAGTAATGCAAAACAATTATCAACCGATGGAAACCCAGTAGTGTATGCAAACTGGGATAAAGCACCAGGCAAACCCACTGTTCTAATTTATGGTCACTACGACGTACAACCCGTTAATGAATCAGAATGGGATAACCCTCCATTTTCTCCTGTAATTAAAAATAATAGAATTTATGGCAGGGGCGCTAGTGATGATAAGAGTGGTGTTATTACTGCTATTTGTGCTATTGAAGCGATGTTGAAAACAGATGGGAAATTACCAGTGAATGTGAAATTTTTATTTGAAGGAGAAGAAGAAATTGGCAGTCCGAATTTTAAAAAATTCTTAGAAAATAATAAAGAACTATTAAAAACAGATTTTGCTGTAACGGC
>Ga0194037_1000822_pt1 | contig 24026 bp, 23 predicted proteins | sample JunL306m_MetaG_FD_148653 | JGI IMG/M metagenome (GOLD analysis project Ga0194037, IMG submission 148653) | Anoxic zone freshwater microbial communities from boreal shield lake in IISD Experimental Lakes Area, Ontario, Canada - Jun2016-L304-6m | ecosystem: Environmental > Aquatic > Freshwater >...
AGCATAGTGAGATCAATGAGAACATCCGTCTCAAATACCGCTATCTTGACCTGCGCAGGCCGCAGCTGCAGTCGAACCTGATCCTGCGCTCGAAGGTGTCCCAGTTGACTCGTGCCTATCTGACCGATAACGGTTTTATCGAGCTTGAGACTCCGTTCCTCACCAAATCAACACCGGAAGGGGCCCGCGATTTTCTGGTGCCGTCCCGTATCAATCAGGGTCAGTTCTATGCCCTGCCTCAGTCGCCGCAGATTTTTAAACAGATCCTTATGATTTCAGGGTTTGATAAATATTTCCAGGTTGTCCGTTGCTTCCGTGATGAGGATCTGCGCGCTGATCGGCAGCCTGAGTTTACCCAGATCGACTGCGAGATGTCCTTCATCGACCAGGAAGACATCATTTCCGTTATGGAAGGGCTGATTGCACGCATATTTACCGAGGCCAAAGGGGTTACGGTGCCGTTGCCGGTTGAACGCATTACCTATGCCGAGGCCATCCGCCGCTTTGGTGTCGATAATCCTGATCTGCGCTTTGGTATGGAACTCTGCGATTTGACCGACATCGTTAAAGGCTCCGGCTTTAAAGTCTTTGTCGATGTTTCCTCCAAGGGTGGCATTATCAAAGGTATTAACGCCAAGGGGTGTGCTAAGTTCTCCCGCAAGGATATCGATGACCTGACCGATTTCGTCAAAATATACGGCGCCAAGGGTTTGGCCTACGTCAAGATCGAGAATGGCGAATGGCATTCGCCGATTGCCAAATTTTTTACGCCTGAAGAAATTGCGTCTATGAACAATGCTTTCGGAGCAGAAGAGGGTGACCTGTTGTTCTTTGTGGCAGACAAACCAAAAGTGGTCAACGATTCGCTGGGGAAACTCCGCAACCATCTGGCCAATCTGCTCAAGTTAACCAGTAAGGACGTCTATCGCTTTGTCTGGGTAACCGAATTTCCGTTGCTGGAATGGGACGAAGAGGAGGGACGCTGGTCGGCAGTACATCACCCCTTTACCGCTCCGATGGATGAGGATGTATCGTTTGTCGAATCAGATCCGGGACGTTGCCGCGCCAAGGCCTACGATCTGGTCCTGAACGGTAACGAAATCGGCGGAGGTTCGATCAGGATCCACCAGGAACAGGTCCAGTCGCTGATGTTCAAAATGCTCGGAATGTCTGTTGAAAGTGCCCGCAGCAAGTTCGGCTTCCTTCTTGATGCACTTGATTTTGGCACACCGCCGCATGGCGGGATTGCGTTCGGCATGGATCGTCTGATCATGCTTTTGACCGGTAGTGACTCGATCCGTGACGTTATTGCATTCCCCAAGACTCAGCGGGGCACCTGTCTGATGTCGGAAGCGCCTTCGCCGGTTGACACCAAGCAACTGCGTGAGCTTGGTATCCGCTTGGCTGAAAAAGCGGTCTGATACCTGTTAGTGTATTGTCGTCCAGCAACACTCATACTGCTGATTATGGTTCTGCTGACCGGTTGTGTAGCCCCGTTACCAACCTGGCGTGCCAGGGTGACGCCGTTGGTCGAAGAGATCGGTCGTCAGGATGCTCCCCGGCTGTTTCCGCAAGAGTACCGCAGTCTCCTGGAAACTTTTGAGCATGGCGAAGCGGTCTTTCACGTAACCAAAGACCATAAGTTGGCTGACAGTTTTTATCAGATGGCTTTTCAAAAAGCAGAATTACTTCAGTCTGAACTGCGGCGTATACGACAGCGCAAGGATGATGAAGAGCGTCAGCGGATTGCCGAGATAGCGGCCAAGGCAGAAGAAGAACAGTTGATGCTTGAAGCTGCGCAGGCTGAATTACTTCTGCGTGAACAGGAAAGAATTCAGGCGGAAGCTGAGGCCCGCATAAAAGCCGAGACCAAACTGCAGCGGACCCGTAAAGAGCAGAGTCAGCCTGCTCCAACTTCTTATACGGTTCGTCGCGGTGAAACGTTGCCGCAGATATCCGGTCGTACGGAAATTTACAATAATTCCAATCTATGGCCAATTATCTATCGTGCAAACCGCGATCAAATTCGTGATCCGAAACGTCTTTGGCCGGGGCAGGTTTTGACGATCCCGCGTCATTTTAACCTTAACGAAGTTGAGGACGTCCGCCGTTATGCAGGAAAGTAAACGATTGAATGCCTGCTGTCTCCGGACTCTGTCGATATGCATTCTCTTCGCACGCAGTCCCAGCTTTTTTCTTGACACTCCGGTGGGTTTTGTATACTGTATACAAAATATTTTTCTAAACGTAACTTATTGATATTACATAAGTTATACGCATAAAAAACCAAGGAGAGAACATGACAACACAAAAAATCATCTGGTCTAAAATCGATGAAGCACCCGCACTGGCAACGTACTCGTTACTCCCCATCGTCAATGCTTTCACAAAAGCAGCCGGTGTTGTCGTTGAAACAAGGGATATTTCTGTTGCCGGAAGAATAATTGCAAACTTTCCTGACTATCTGACTGAAGCTCAAAAAATGCCGGATTATCTCGCTGAATTGGGTGACCTGACTCAGAAGCCGGAAGCCAATATTATCAAGCTGCCTAATGTCAGTGCATCAATTCCTCAGCTGAAAGCTGCGATCAAAGAGTTGCAGGAGCAGGGCTATAAGCTTCCTGACTACCCGGAAGATCCGCAGAATGATGAAGAGAAAGCGCTGAATGCGCGGTATGCAAAATGCCTCGGAAGTGCCGTTAACCCTGTGCTGAGAGAGGGTAATTCAGACAGAAGATCGGCACGTGCCGTTAAGGAATATGCAAAGAAATTCCCGCATAAAATGGGTGCCTGGAAGGCAGACTCCAAGACACATGTTTCTCATATGAATGCCGGCGATTTTTATCACAGTGAAAAATCAGTTACCATGAAGGAAGCCGGTAATGTCCGGATCGAGTTTGTTGATCAGGCTGGCGCAGTCAAAGTTCTGAAGGATAAGCTGGCTCTGCAGGCAGGCGAAGTTCTTGATGGCGCTTTCATGAGTGCAAAGGCGCTGCGGTCATTCATCGCCGAGCAGATTGCAGATGCGAAGGCACAAGGCGTACTGTTCTCCGTTCATCTTAAAGCGACCATGATGAAAATTTCCGATCCGATCATGTTCGGTCACTTTGTCTCTGTATTCTACAAGGACGTCTTTGAAAAACATGCTGCAACCTTTGCTGAACTGGGCGTTAATCCTGATCTCGGTATGGGCGATCTGTATGTTAAACTCAAAAAACTTCCGGAAGCAAAGCAGGCTGAAATTGAAGCCGATATTCAGGAAGTTTACAAAAAACAGCCACCGCTGGCGATGGTTGATTCCGACAAAGGCATCACCAACCTCCACGCAAGTAACGATATCATCATTGATGCTTCCATGCCGGTTGTTATCCGTGATTCCGGCGGGATGTGGGGACCGGACGGCAAACTGCAGGACGTTAAATGCGTTATTCCCGACACTTCATATTCGGAGTGGTATCAGGAATGCATCGATTTCTGTAAGAAAAACGGCCAGTTCGATCCGACCACCATGGGCAGTGTCTCCAACGTTGGCCTCATGGCTCAAAAAGCGGAAGAGTATGGTTCACACGACAAAACGTTTAAGATTCCTGCAAATGGAACCGTGCGCGTGGTTGATGCTGCTGGCAATGTGCTGATTCAGCACACTGTTGAAGAGGGCGACATCTGGCGCGGCTGCCAGGCGAAAGATCTTCCGATTCAGGACTGGGTCAAACTGGCTGTTCGCAGAGCACGTGCAACAGGCGCACCGGCCGTGTTCTGGCTTGACAAGAACCGTGGCCATGATGCTCAGATGATTGAAAAAGTGAACACCTATCTCAAAGACCACGACACGAGCGGTCTTGAAATTCATATCATGTCTCCGGTTGAAGCAATGCGCTTCACCTTGCCACGTGCAAAAGCGGGATTGGACACAATTTCCGTATCCGGAAATGCATTAAGAGATTATCTGACTGACCTGTTCCCGATTCTGGAGCTGGGAACCAGCGCCAAGATGCTGTCAATCGTTCCGCTGCTGGCCGGTGGCGGATTATTTGAGACAGGTGCGGGCGGTTCTGCACCGAAGCATGTGCAGCAGTTTGTTCAGGAAGGGTACCTGCGTTGGGATTCGCTCGGCGAATTCCTGGCTCTTGGCGTCTCGCTTGAGCATCTGGCCGCTACGTTTAAAAATGAAAAAGCCCAGCTTCTGGCTGATACGCTTGATCAGGCTAACACCAAGTTCCTTGATAACAATAAAAACCCTGCACGTAAAGTTGGTCAGATTGACAACAGAGGCAGCCATTTCTACCTGGCGATGTACTGGGCTGAGGCTTTAGCAGCGCAGACGGTTGATTCGGAACTTGCGACACGCTTTGCCAACGTTGCTCAGCAGCTTCAGGAGAATGAGGCAAAGATCAATGTAGAACTGATCGGTGCTCAGGGTAGTCCGCAGGATATCGGTGGTTATTACAACCCGGATCCGGTTAAAACGGAAAAAGCAATGCGCCCAAGTGCTACATTGAACGCAATTATTGACGCAATTAATAATTAAAAATTTCTGAGAAGTGCAGCTGAGTAAAAATCGATCGTTGCGGTTTTCCTGAAAATGTGATTATTAGCATAGCAGCTGGCAGTGGCTGGAGATGCAACTCCCGCCTTATTTTACACAAAAACAAAAGAGGAGGTAAAAGTATGGCTCGTAAAAAGATTTCTCTTATCGGTGGCGGACAGATCGGTGGTGTTCTTGCTCAGCTGTGTGCATTGCGCGAACTTGGTGATGTTGTTCTTTTTGACATTGTCGAAGGCCTTCCGCAGGGCAAAATGCTTGATATCGCAGAAGTAGGTCCTGTGGATCGCTATGATGTCAACCTGAAGGGTACCAACAGCTACGAAGACATCAAAGGTTCCGATGTTGTTATCGTAACTGCCGGCCTGCCGCGTAAACCGGGCATGAGCCGCGATGATCTGATCGAAGTCAACTCCAAGATCATGACCTCGGTTGCCGAAGGTATCAAGGCATACGCACCTGACTCAATTATTATTGTTATTTCCAACCCGCTGGATGCAATGGTTACGCTCTGTCAGAAAATTACCGGGTTCCCTTACAACCGCGTTATCGGTCAGGCCGGCGTACTTGACTCAGCCCGTTTTGCAAGCTTTATAGCTTGGGAACTAGGTGTCTCTGTCAAGGACGTAACCGCTATGACCCTTGGTGGACACGGCGACGACATGGTTCCGCTGGTTCGTTATGCCAGCGTTAATGGTATTCCGGTTACCGAACTTCTCGAGCAGAAATACGGCGCTGAAAAAGGCAAAGAAGTTATGGAAGCCATGGTTAAGCGCACACGTGGTGCCGGCGGTGAAGTCGTTGCACTGCTGAAAACCGGCTCTGCATTTTATTCTCCCGCTTCTTCAGCCATCGCAATGGCTGAATCTATCCTGAAAGACCAGAAACGCGTTCTGCCGACCTGCTGTTTCCTGCAGGGTGAGTTTGGCGTCAACGGTTTCTATGTTGGTGTTCCGGCTGTTCTCGGCGAAACCGGTGTTGAAAATATCATCCAGTTCAAACTTGATGCTACAGAGCAAGCGATGCTCGATAAGTCGGTTGCTGCAGTTAAAGAACTTGTCAGCACCCTGAAGTAATTTTACATTCCAGTGCACTGGAAGTTGCAAAAGAAGAGAAGATAGTTCTACTCTTCTTTTGCTGCTTTCAGGCATCTGTATATACCACCTTTTATTACGGAATAAAGGAGTCTTTCCACGATGGAAAAAACATTGCCAAAAATAGAGATTATCGAGAAATACTGCAAGGGGTGTCATATCTGTGTTGAATTCTGCCCTAAAGATGTACTCGAAATGAAGGGTTTTTATGCCTCCGTGAAAAATCTTGAGGCATGCATAAAATGTATGCAGTGTGAGTTGCGTTGTCCCGACTTCGCTATCAAAGTTATAACAGAATAATTCAACGGGAGGAAATGAACTGTGTCCAAGAAAGTAGCGTTTTTACAGGGTAACGAAGCTGCAGCTCAAGGCGCGCTGTATGCTGGCTGCAATTTTTTCGGCGGCTACCCGATTACACCTTCGACAGAAGTTGCTGAGGTCATGTCAATCGAACTGCCGAAGGTCGGGGGCAAATTTATCCAGATGGAAGACGAGATCGGAGCTATGGCTGCCATACTCGGCGCTGCACTGGCCGGATCCAAGGTTCTGACATCAACTTCCGGTCCCGGCCTCTCCCTCAAACAGGAATTAATCGGTTATGGCTGTATAGCCGAGATTCCCTGTGTTGTGTACAACGTCATGCGTGGAGGACCATCCACCGGCATGCCGACCGGTCCCAGTCAGTCCGACGTAATGTCTGCCAAATGGGGTACACATGGCGACCATCCGGCCATCTGTCTGACTCCTGCTTCCGTTCAGGAAACGTACGAAGAAGTTATTCGTGCTTTTAATCTGTCAGAAAAATACCGCACACCGGTATTTGTCATGCCGGACGAGATCGTTGCTCATATGCGTGAGCGGGTCGTTTTTCCTGAACCGGGCGACATTGAAATATTTGAACGTATTACTCCTACGGTAGCTCCTGATAAGTACAAACCGTATGATACCAGTTTCGGAGATGTGCCACCTTTGGCTGCTTTTGGTTCCGGCTACAAATTTCACGTGACCGGCCTCAACAAGGCTCAGGACGGGTTCCCGACTACCAAGGCCGAGCTTGTCCAGGCTGAGGAAGAGCGCCAGGTTCGCAAGGTCGATGCCAATGTTGATGACATCGTTCAATTTGAAGAGTACCTGCTGGATGATGCTGACATAGTTGTCGTTGCATACGGTTCAACATCCCGTTCGGCACGGTTTGCTGTAAATATTGCCCGCGAGCAGGGTATCAAAGCGGGCCTGTTCCGGATAAAAACCTTCTGGCCGTTCCCTGACAAGCAGATCAAGGCTTTGGCCGCAAAGGTCAGAGGTTTTGTTATTCCCGAGATGAATCTGGGAATGTGTTCGCTTGAACTTGAGCGTAATGCACAGGGTAAAGCTCCGGTCCTCGGTATCTTCCGCGTTGACGGTGAACCGATCAATCCTGACCAGATTCTCGAGAAGATCAAGGAGGTTAAGTAATATGGCTTTTGATTATGATAAATGGATTCGTCCCGGTAAACTTCCCCACATCTGGTGTCCCGGTTGTGGCCACGGCATCGTCATGAAAGGCCTGATCCGGGCTTTTGAAACGCTGCAGCTCAAAAAAGAGAATACTGCTCTTGTCTCCGGTATCGGCTGTGCCTCACGTCTGCCGGGCTATATTGATTGTTGTACTCTTCATACTGCCCACGGTCGTGCAGCTGCCTTTGCGACCGGGGTAAAAATGGCTAAACCTGAAATGGATGTCATTCTTGTTGGCGGTGATGGTGATGGTACCGCTATCGGTGGCAATCATTTCATCCATGCCTGCCGACGTAACATAGACATGACCTATATTATTATTAATAACTATATCTATGGTATGACAGGGGGACAGTTCTCTCCCTGTACACCGACCGGCCACAAAGCGTCAACGACCCCCTACGGCAATCCTGATCCGGGTTTTGATATTGCCAAACTGGCAATCGGTGCAGGTGCAACCTTTGTTGCCCGTGGTACTGCCTATCATGCCAACCAGATTGATAAATTGATTGTTGAAGCGATCCAGCACAAAGGTTTTTCAGTTGTTGAAATCCTTGATGACTGCCCGACTACCTATGGTCGTCGCAATAAGTTCAAATCGGTTATCGAGATGATGAATCGTCTCAAGGAAGTTACCGTGCCGGTCAAGGCGGCTGAAAAAATGTCGGCCGAGCAACTGCAGGGCAAGGTGCTTACCGGTGTTCTGTATAAGGAAGTCAAACCTGATTATACCAGCGAGTACGCTAAAGTTATCGAGCGTGCCCAGGCTGCCAAGTAACAATTACAGGAAAAAGGAGCGATATATTCATGTCAAGATATGAACTCAGGTTTTCCGGTGCGGGTGGACAGGGACTGATCACCGCCGGAATTATCATGGCCAAGGCAGCTTCGATCTATGAAGGCAAGCAGGCTGTTCAGTCACAGAGCTACGGTCCTGAAGCACGTGGCGGCGCATCGAAATCGGAAGTTATCATTTCAGATGGTCCGATCGATTATCCGAAAGTAACGCAGTGTGACGCACTGTTGGCCATGACCCAGGAGGCGGCCAACAAGTATTCACATGATCTTAAAGAGGGTGGGGTACTCCTGATTGATTCCGATCTGGTCAAGAACGTTCCGCCGGGTAATTTCAAAACGGTTGCCTTTCCAATTATCAATACGGCAAAAAATGATGTCGGTCGTGAAATTGTTGCCAATATAGTTGCTCTCGGAGCAATGGTGGCATTGACAGGGCAGGTCACTCGTGAAAATGCTGAAAAGGCCGTTCTTTCCAGCGTTCCTGAGGCTTTCATTGAGCTGAACAAGAAAGCTTTCAGCATGGGATATGAAAAAGCCCTGGCTGCCAGCGCTTGAGTTCCTGATCACGATAACTCATCGAAGATAAAGGCGGTCCGGTGCAAGGTGCATCGGGCCGCCTTTGTTTCAAAGCAGGAGACCGGGTGATTTACCTGTCACCATTTCCGTGTCCTCTGCCACGCTCGCCACTGCCATCATGTCGCTCTTCCCGGTTCTGCTGGCGCTCTTCCTTATCCTGTCTCCTGTCATTGTGGCGCTCCTCTTTTTCCTGCACCCTGTCGTTACGGCGTTCTTCCTTACGATACTCTTTGTCTTCTTTGCCGGGACGATGGTGACGCCCACGGTACTGATTGCGATCATGTTCATATGCGCGGTATTCGCGTTCACGATAATCGCGGATTTTTTCTATGCGATAGTTCCGGATTTCGCGGGGTAAGCGGTCAGTGCGGACTGACTGCCAGGGTCCGTTGTGATGTTGTGCCTTGTACCATCCGTTGCCCTGAAAGAGGTAGTATATACCTGAAATAAAGACCATGTCGTAGGGCATATCGACTCCGACATAGAAGCCGAGTTTCGGTGGGGACAAAAAGAGCGGTGGCGCTTCAAAGACGACATGGGGCAACGCCGGCAGCACAGCGGCTGGCACGCCGACGCTTATGTTGACATTTGTTTCGGCTGTAACCAGAGCGGGGGTTGTCAGTGCAATCAGTAGTGCGGACACAATGGTTTTCTTCATACGACGGCTCCTTGTGGTGTAGAAATAGTGTAACGGTGCAAACCAAGCATATTCAATGCCATGACCATAAAACCAGTTTGTAGAGCCCTATCCGGCTTGCCGTTTAAGCATCATAATGGTATGGTCCCTAAAAATGACAAAGGAAGCATCAATGAAATGTACGAATATTATTTATTTTCCTGTTGAACACCTATGAAAACTCCCAAAAGTCTTGAAATTCTGGTTCAGAATGGACTGGTTGATGAGGTCTTATCCCAGTTAATGAGTGGCAAGGAAGCTGACGTCTATGTAGTTCACTCACGGGGTGAACTGCGCTGCGCCAAGGTCTACAAAGATGCAGTTAAACGAAACTTCAGTCAACAGGCTCAATATCAGGAAGGGCGTAAAGGGCGCAGCAGCAGGCAGGCTCGTGCCATGCAGAAGAATACGCGTTTCGGACGTAAAGAACTTGAAATGGCCTGGCAGTCTACTGAAGTTGATGCGCTGCGTCAGTTGGCTGAAATCGGGGTTCGTGTTCCGCGCGTTTACGATTACGTAGCCGGAGTGCTTCTTATGGAACTCATCCTGGATTCCGAGGGCGTGGTTGCTCCCCGACTGAATGACCTTCGCCTGACAAGGGAACAGGCGCTGGAATTTCATGCCGCTCTGATCGGCCAGATCGTTTTGATGCTCTGTGCCGGAATTATTCATGGTGACCTGTCCGAGTTTAACGTCCTGGTTTCCGGAGACGGACCGGTAATTATCGATCTGCCGCAAGCTGTTAATGCCGCTGGAAATAATAATGCCCGAAGTATGCTTGAACGCGATGTTGAAAATATTACCGCTTATTTCGGACGTTTTGCACCGGAGTTGCTGATCAGTGATTATGGCCGTGAAATCTGGAAAATGTACGCAAGCGGAATGCTTGCCCCGAACTCCATATTGACGGGACGTTTTGAGCAGAGTACTAATCCTGCAGATGTACGTGGCGTAATGAGGGACATCGACTATGCGCGGATACTGCATGAACGTATGCTTTTACGGGCGAATGGCCCCGAGCGCTAATATATACTGCCGATTGATGGTAGTAGGTATTGTGTTTTTTGTATGCCTGCTTGCTTTAGCTTTCCGCTCTTCGTATGCCGAGGATGAGTTGCGCAATTTTTCTTTTGGGTACGGTACGCTGTCTCTAGCCCCTTTTGACACAAAGGATCCGGAACCGGGAATGATAACTGCCCGCTACGGTTTTAGAATTGCAGAAATTTTCATGCCCTATATGGGGACCGGTCTGGCGTATAGCTATAAGCCGGAAATAAAGCCGGGTGATACTCTGAAATTCAAGGCAGGAATGGCAGGCCAATTAGGTTTTCGCTACCTGCTTGGCCCCCGTTCTTCATTGAACTTTGACTACAAATATTTGTATATCACGCCGGAACTTCCACGTGGTGACACCAAAAACCCGCCACAATCGCTCGGAATAGGCCTGGACATCAAATTTTGATAAAATTATATGTATATGCCTTGTTGATCAGAAGGAGATAATCCATATGTCATCAATCCAAACGCTTATATCTGGAAAACTGCGCCTCCCGTCTCCACCTTTGATTGCCATCAATATTCTTGAAACAATTCGCAGAGATGATTTTACATTTCTTGATCTGGCTCATGTGATTGAATCTGATCCGGCCCTGTCTGCCAGGATTCTGAAAACAGCCAACTCACCATACTATTCACCACCCAACAAGGTCGGCAGTATTGAAAAGGCACTGGCGCTGCTTGGAACGTGCGCTGTCACCAACATAGCACTTTCATTTATTATTATTTCTGAATTCCAGGCCGAATCAGCAGGCAGTTTTGACGCCACTTTTTTCTGGCGCCGTGCTCTCACTGCGGCAGTAGCTGCAGAAATGACAGCGGCACTGGTGGGTGTTCGGCAGCCGGATATTTTTGTAGTTTCCATGCTTCAGGATATCGGTGTTATGGTCATGCACAGTTGTCGTCCTCAAGATTACCAACAGGTATTCGATCTTCGGGAGGCAACCGGGATGCCGCTCTGCGAAGCGGAACGGTCTGTTTTTGGATTCAATCACCAAGAACTGGGAGCGGACCTGCTTGAAAGCTGGCATCTTCCTGAACTGTTCCATCAGCCCATCAGACACCATCATCAGAGTCATCTCGCCCTTGAACAGTACCGTCAAATCTGTGAAATTCTCCGTTGCGCAGACTGTCTGGGCTCATTTTACAGCGGTGCCCAGAATGTAGATAAAATTCGTGAAGTCCGGCGAATCCTCGATACTGTTTTTGGAAAGCGCGAAGATGATGTTGATATTTTGATTGAGTCGGTTGCCGGTAGGACACTTGAAATACTCTCTTCGTTTGAGATCGAACCGGGCACCATGCGTCCCTTTTCACGAATTCTGCAGGATGCCAACGAAGCACTGAGTACATTGTATAACTCCTATGAGCTCCTGATTATTGAACTGAAACAGGCCAAACTGAAAGCTGAGAAGCTGGCTCAAGAGCTTCACGATTCCAATAATATACATCGGGAGCTTGCTTTTCGCGACGCTCTCACCGGAATATACAACCGCAGATTTTTTCAGGAGTCACTGGATCTGGAACTGCTGAGAGCTCAGCGCTATGAACGCGTATTCTCGCTGCTCATTTTTGATATTGATGATTTTAAACGGATCAATGATGTTTTTGGTCATACCGTGGGAGATCTTGTTTTGATCAATATCAGCAAGGCTGTGCAGAGCATAACCCGCTCAACGGACATATTTGCGCGCTATGGTGGGGATGAATTTGTCATTATCCTCCCCGAATCCGACATTGCCACGACTGCAGTTGCAGCAGAAGAAATTCGAGGGGTCGTTGAAGCATTAACCACTATTGTCAATAAAGTAACTATTCAGGTAACAATCAGCATCGGCCTGACCAGCTTCGGGTCAGACGCAGGGTCCAAGCAAAAAGAGGAAGTCATTAGTTTGGCCGACAAGGCGCTCTATATCGCAAAACTGGCCGGTAAGAACAGTGTGCGTGCTTTGCCATTCCCTGTAACGTGACCTGAACGGTAACAGCTTTGAGTTGCGTTCGATTACGATGCGGGTAACGTTCATTCCACAGTCTGTTTTCGTGACGATGTAGGGCCTTTACTCTGTTATGCCGATTTTAGCTTGCCGTAATTGCATCTTAAGTGCTAATTTGCCTCCACTTTGTATCATTTGTGGAGGTTTTTTTATGAGTATATTTCGATATCTGACTGCCGGCGAGTCTCATGGCCCGCAGTTAACAGCCATTATTGAGGGGTTGCCGGCAGGTGTTACACTTACGGTAGAGACGATCAACGCGGATCTGTTCAGGCGTCAGCTGGGGTATGGTCGCGGCGACCGGATGAAGATTGAAAAAGATACGGTCAAACTGCTCTCCGGTGTGCGCTGGGGTGTTACGATCGGTGCTCCTGTGACGTTAGTGGTGGCAAACCGAGATTGGGAGAACTGGTCGGAGAAGATGTCGTCTCTAGCTGAGCATCGCGATGAATCCGAAGCCATAACCCGTCCGCGTCCCGGACATGCCGACCTGAGTGGTGCCATGAAGTATGGGCATACCGACGTCCGCAATGTTCTGGAACGCTCCAGTGCTCGGGAAACGGCTGCGCGTGTAGCGGTCGGCGGAGTAGCCAAGGCGTTTTTGGCGCATTTTGGTATCCGGTTGGGCGGATTTGTGGTCGAGTTGGGCAGTGTCTCAGCGATCACCCCGCACGCTCCGCTGGAAGAGCTCTGGCAGCAGGCGGCATCTTCGGAGACTTCCTGTTGCGATGCAGAAGCCGAGCTGGATATGAAGCGTGTTATCGATGCAGCCCAGTCTGGTGGCGATACTCTCGGGGGGGTTGTTGAGGTACAGGTGATTGGTGTCCCACCCGGTTTGGGGAGTTACGTGCAGTGGGACCGCAAGCTGGACGCCCGTCTGGCAATGGCACTGATGAGTATACAGGCCATTAAGGGGGTTGAAGTAGGCATCGGTTTTGAAGCTGCCCGTCGTCCCGGTTCAAAGGTTCATGACCAGATATCGTACCATGACGGCAGCTACCACCGTGACAGCAATAATGCCGGGGGGATCGAAGGGGGCATGTCGAACGGCGAGCCGATAGTGCTGCGTGCCGCCATGAAACCGATTCCGACGCTCTATTCGCCGCTTCGCTCTGTTGATATGCGTACGCATGAGCCGTTTGTTGCGGCAGTGGAGCGCTCTGATACCTGTGCCGTCCCTGCTGCGCTTGTGGTCGCGGAAGCGGTGGTAGCGATTGAAATTGCCAACGCGCTCCTTGAAAAATTCGGAGGAGATTCTGTTCAGGAAATTACGCGTAATATTGCAGGCTACCGCGAGCAGATCCGTACGGCCTGATGCCCTACTATTTTTATTCTGTGGCGGATATTAGAATTGACACGGACCGGAAATCCGTGGAAGATGTCGCAGCATCGATTCCGTGCCGCTTAAAGGGGCTTTCCGCGTGAGCATATTGACCGTTAATCTCGGCAAAAACAGCTATGACATCGTAATCGAAGCAGGCTCTCTGGCCTCGCTCGGCAGTCGTTGCGCTGCAGTCGGTCTTACGGGTACTGCCGCTGTTGTTACGAACCGGACTGTTGCGGCGCTCTACGCTGATACAGTGCGAATTTCTCTGCTGGAGGCCGGCTTCAGGGTCGTGCTGATTGAAATTCCGGATGGTGAGGAATTCAAAAATTCTGCGACACTGAACCGCCTGTATGACGACCTGCTGGCCGGCGGTGTTGATCGTAGTTCGTTTATCGTTGCTCTGGGTGGAGGGGTGGTCGGAGACGTGGCCGGGTATGCTGCTGCAACCTGGCTGCGCGGTATTCCGTTTGTACAGGTGCCGACAACGCTTCTGGCACAGGTTGACAGCAGCGTCGGCGGCAAAACCGGAATCGATCACCCTCAGGGGAAAAACCTGATCGGTGCCTTTTACCAGCCGCAGTTGGTTCTGATTGATGTTGCCACATTAAATACCCTCGATAGGCGTCAATTCCGTGCCGGAATGGCTGAAGTTATCAAATACGGCGTAGCGATAGATCTTCCTTTTTTCGAGTATGTTGAAACATATATTGACGCAATTCTGGCCCTGAAGGCGGACGTTCTGGTTGAAACGATACGGCGAGCCTGCGGGCTGAAGGCACGGATTGTTGAGCTGGACGAGAAGGAATCCGGTCTGCGGGCGATCCTCAATTATGGGCACACCCTGGGGCACGCTTTCGAATCTCTTTCCGGCTATCAGGGACTAGTACATGGCGAGGCGGTTGCCATTGGTATGCAGCTGGCGGCGCGAATATCGGAAGTACGCTCGCTGTGCAGTCGCGATGACGTTGCCAGGATCACTGCGCTGCTTGAACGGTGCGGTTTAAGCGTGGCTGTACCGTCTTTTGATCATCATCAGCTGGTGGCAGCAATTGCAACGGACAAGAAATCGAGGAGCGGCCTGATCACTTTTATTTGTAACCAGGGCATCGGCAGCTATGCCATGTCGCACCATACTCCCCAGGAACTGCTCGTTTTGAGCGGGTTGGAGGCGTGACCATGCAGCAGGATTCCGTGACGTTCTGGACTGATATCAAAAACTATGAGGAACAACTGACCAAGAGTCCCGAGTCGTTCTGTTTTGCGAAGCTTTCCGAGATCTATCTGGCGGTCGGCCTGGTTGATGATGCCCTGCAGACGGCTCGCCATGGTGTCCTGCACCATCCTGATTATCTGGCGGGACAGCGTGCCCTGGCTCTGGCCTGCCATGCCAAGGGGCTGACTAATGAATGTCTGCAGGCACTGCAGCGTGTGACGGCAGCACTTCCGGAAGATACTTCGTCTCAGAAACTGCTGGCCCGTATGTATATCGATAACGGAGACCAGGCCTCTGCCATCAATGTGTACCGGGTTTTATCGGAGTTTGAACCTGATGATGCTGAATGCCGCTTGGAACTTGATGCTCTTGAAAATCTGAGCAGCACGTCTGATACACCGGATTCTGAGTGGGACGATGATGAAGAAATAATTGAAGATCTTGAAATTGTCGAAGATGATGAATGCGAGGCCGATTTCAGAGCTGATCAACCGGACAGCGTCCCGGACTTTCAAGAACCGGTCGTAGAGGCTGCCGTGCCGTCTGAACCGGACCATGACCCGCTTTCAACTGCAACCGTTGCAGAATTATACGTTACTCAAGGCTATCTCCAGAGGGCGCTGGAAATCTATCGCTCCATCCTGAAAGATGACCCGGACAATGGACAGGTTCGGGCCCGGATTGCTGTGTTGGAATTGCAGGCACTGGTTGCTGTAACGGCAGCCGAAAATGGTGCTGCTGTTTCCGGTGAAAATGGAGCTGGCGAGAGTGAGCCTGAAGAAGATGAAACGGAAGCGGAACTGAAATGGAATGAAATTCAGGGGGATGCCGCTGTTAGTATTAAAGCCAGCAGCTCTGAATCTTCCGATAGCGTTTTATCAGAGCTTGAAATATGTCTTGATAACATCAGGAGGATCAAAGCATGTCGCTGAGAGAGACGCTGAATACGATTGTAAACTCGGTCGATGGCGCACTGGCGGCTATAATCATGGCATACGACGGTATTCCGATTGACGAAGTTACCGTTGAGCAGACGGAGTTCGATCTGCAACTTCTTTCGGTTGAATACGCTTCGGTACTCAAAGAAATCAAGCGTGCTATTGAGGTTATCAAGGTTGGAGAACTTGAAGAGGTTTCCATATCTACCACCAACACCCGCGTTCTGATCAGGATTTTAAGTGATGAGCTGTTTCTGGTTCTGATCATGCGGCGTGATGGGGATTATGGCAAGGGGCGCTATCTCCTGGCGCTGAAATCGTATGATCTGGCCTTAGAGTTGTCGTGAATGCGATGAATCTCAATCTATCAGGAACTGCCGCTTCTCTCAGATGTACAGCGATCAGCATGGTGATTTCCGCTTTTTTGAAGTTCTGTAAAAACAGTTTGTAGTCGGGGTTTCATCTATGCTAAAAAACAGGCGCTCACGGCTAACACGGTTCTTTGAAGAATTGAATCTGAATGCAATCCTGTTCACCAATCTGCCTAATATCCGCTACCTCTGTGGTTTCAGCGGTTCTGAAGGTGCACTGCTTGTAACGTTTGACACGGCCTGGTTGCTCTGTGATTCCCGCTATACCGAGCAAGCGGCCGCCGAGGTTACGGGGGCCGAGGTGTGCGAATGTGCCGCCGTCAGGATGGAGACGGTTGCAGCCCTCGTTAAGGAGAATGCTTTACTCAGGATCGGAATTGAGGCGGCACATACGACCGTTTCTGCGTACCGGATGATGGCGGATAAACTCCCTGGAGTCGAACTGGTTGAACTCGGTGCTGTCCTTGATGAAATCCGAAGATGCAAGGACCAGGCTGAGTTGGAGCAACTTTCATCAGTTGCTACGCTCGCTTCACAGGCGCTGCATGCTGTACTGCCGAATTTACGACCCGGTCTGCGTGAAGTTGATTTAGCCATTGATCTGGAGTTTGAGATGCGTCGTCGGGGGGCGGATGGTCTGGCTTTCGATATAATTGTCGCTTCCGGCGTCAGAGGAGCCATGCCTCACGGAAAAGCCGGCATTAAAGTAATTCAGTCCGGTGAGCTTGTAACGATTGATTTTGGTGCGCTTAAGGATGGTTACCATTCTGATGAAACGGTAACCGTTGCATGTGGTGAGCCGGGGAGTCGAGCACGTGAGATACATTCGATTGTACTCGCAGCCCACGACATGGCTATCGAGGCGATCCGACCAGGTATCAGCTGCAGGGAACTCGACGCTGTTGCCCGTGATTATATCCGCGATCAGGGGTACGGTGATTATTTCGGACATGGTCTTGGGCACGGTGTCGGTCTGCAGATTCATGAAGCCCCGACGCTTTCACCTCGCAGTTCCGCTCTGCTGGCGGAGGGGATGGTTGTTACAATTGAACCGGGTATTTATATCCCCGGTTTTGGTGGTGTCAGAATTGAAGATACCGTAGTCGTGACCGGTGACAGTGGCCACCTGCTTACCTCTGCTGATAAACATTTGCTGGTGTTCTGATATTTCGGAATTTATTTTCAAATAATTATGAGAAGTACCACTATCGGATGAGTGCCAAAAGGAGACGAATGAAATGGATATCAAAGATCTTAGGCTGCTGATAAAGCTTGTGACTGAAACGGATATTACCGAATTTGAAATGGATAATTCCGATGAAAAAATTATTATAAAGCGGGGGCAGAGAACGGAATATATACAGATGGCCGCCCCGTCAGTTCCCAATTTTACTGCACCACAGTATGCAGCACCCGCCACAGGGGCAGTCGCTGCGCCAGTTGTAGCCGCCGAAACTGGTGAAACGCTTGACTCGCCAATCGTCGGTACCTTCTACTGCGCTCCGGCCCCCGACGCTGCTCCCTATGTTGAGGTAGGTCAGATTGTTGAAAAAGGGCAGGTGCTCTGCATCGTAGAGGCCATGAAGCTGATGAACGAGATTGAGGCTGAATATAAATGTAAAATTATTAAATTTTGCAAGGAAAATGCTCAGGCGGTTGAATATGGTGATCCGCTTTTCGTGATCCAAAAACTTTAATCCAAACAGTAAGAGGGGTTTACCTTCATGTTTCATAAGATTCTTATTGCCAATCGAGGCGAAATAGCTATCCGGATCATCCGAGCTTGTAAGGAGATGGGTATCAAAACGGTTGCAGTCTATTCACAGGCTGACGTGCATTCGTTGCATGTCAAGCTGGCCGATGAAAGTGTCTGCATCGGACCAGCGCCCAGTGCTCTCAGCTATCTCAACATAAACGCCATTATCAGTGCTGCCGAGTTGACGGATGCCGAAGCGATTCATCCCGGCTATGGTTTTCTGTCTGAAAATGCAAACTTTGCCGAAGTATGCGAGAAGTGCGGCATAACCTTTATTGGCCCGACTGCCGAGAGCATGCGGATTATGGGTGACAAAATCAGTGCCCGCCAGGCGGTTATCAAGCAGGGGGTACCTATTCTGCCCGGCACCAAGGAAGGGGTTCATACTGCTGAGGAAGCGGTCAGTATTGCAAAAGAGATCGGTTTTCCGGTTATCATCAAGGCCACTGCCGGCGGCGGTGGACGCGGCATGAAGATAGTCCATTCGACTGCGGCACTGCCGAATGCCTTTGCTACCGCACGTGCCGAGGCACAGGCCGGATTCGGCAATCCGGAAGTCTATATTGAAAAGTACTGCGAACAGCCGCGACACGTCGAAATACAGATTCTGGCTGACAAACATGGTCATGTGATCCATCTCGGAGAGCGCGACTGTTCAATTCAGCGACGCCATCAGAAGCTGATTGAAGAGGCCCCTTCAACCGTTGTGACACCAGAAATTCGTAAAGCTATGGGTGACGCTGCTGTCAGGGCGGCCGCTGCAGTCGGCTACAACAGTGTTGGCACGGTTGAATTTTTGGTGGACAAACACAATAACTTCTTTTTCATGGAGATGAATACTCGTGTTCAGGTCGAACACCCGGTGACCGAGATGGTGACCGGCGTCGATATAGTTCGAGAACAGATCCGTTCAGCCGCCGGTCTGCCGCTGCGCTACCGTCAGGAAGATATCCAGATCAGAGGGCATTCGATCGAGTGTCGAATCAATGCCGAGGATCCGTTTAAATTTACCCCCTGTCCTGGAAAGATCACCGCCTATCACCCGCCGGGCGGGCCTGGTGTCAGGGTTGACTCTTTTGTGTACGATCAGTATGCTGTGGTTCCACATTATGACTCTCTGCTGGGCAAGTTAATCGTACATGCCGATACCCGTGAAGACGCCGTCAAGCGCATGGCACGGGCACTGGATGAGTTCCATATTGAAGGAATCAAAACTACAATCTTCTTTCATAAACGGATTATGGCTCATAAGGATTTTATTGAGGGTAACATTGATACCTCGTTTCTTGAACGGATTGTATTGGAGTAACGACAATGGAATTTCCTGACGAACTGAAATATTCCAAAGAACATATCTGGGTCAGGATTGAACATGGTACCGGGGTCATCGGTATCACGGATTTTGCCCAGGAAGAGCTAGGTATCATTAGTGGTGTTGAGCTACCGGATGAAGGTGATGAGGTGGAGCAGGACGACGCAGTCGGGTCTGTAGAAGGACACAAGACGGTTGCTTCCCTGTATGCTCCATTTAGCGGAACGGTACAGAGCGTCAATCATGAAGCGATCGACAATCCGGAGCTCCTGAATGACGACCCCTATGACGGCGCCTGGCTGGTTGAAATAACTCTTGATGATCCGGATGAGCTGAAAGGTTTGATGTCAGCCGATGATTATGCCGACTATATTGAAAACAGAGACTAATTTACGAATATCCTAAGCACTAAGGGCGAGATATACTAACGATCTCGCCCTGTTTTTTTGAAAGGAATCTGCCGTGCGTGTACCGTCATCACTTTTATTTTTAATGTTGCTGTTTCCGACTGTCGTCATGTCTGCCGGTGAACCGGTTACGTTGACCCTCAATAATGCTATTAAAATGGCAGTTGAAAAGAATCTGGACGTGCGGGCCGAGCTTTACAATCCAGCCCAATATGAAGCTGAGATTAACCGCAATCGCGCAATTTACGATCCACTCCTTACCCTGCAAACCAGTTTTACTGATTCGAACACTTCAACGTCCGGTTCCGGAAGCGTCATTGACTCTCAATCGTTTGTTCTGAATTCATCTGTCAGTCAACTGTTCTGGACCGGTGCTACTGCGGTGGTTTATTTTGATAACGGTTATACCGGCAGTAGCGTAAAAAATTTCTGGCAGACGGGTCTGGGTGCCAATGTAAGTCAGCCACTTCTGAAAAATGCCGGACGTGAAACGACAGAATTAGCCATCAACGTATCACGTCTCTCTAAATTTGCTTCTTTGGAAAGATTTAATGCCCGGTTATTGGCAACGGTTGCCCAGGTACGTTCAGAATATTACAAGCTGCACAGTCTGCGGGAAGATCAGCAGGTAAAGAAAGTTTCACTTGAGCTGGCTCGTAAGATTCTTTCTGAGACTCAGTCCCGGGTCAAAGCCGGAGTCCTGCCTGCCATGGAGATACTGAATGCTGAATTCGGTGTGGTGACTCGCGAGAAAGAGTTGATTGATGCTGAACGTGCGGTGCTTGATCAGGTGGATGTTGTCAGACTGCTCTTGCAACTTGATACCAAAGGCGGTGATCTGCGCACCGTTGACCTGCCGCCCCGTGACCGGTACGCCACCAATGATGAGGGGGCTATTCGATCCGCGCTGGACCGCCCGGATATTCGTGAACAGCGTCGTAATCTTGAGCTGGTTGAATTGCAGACCAGAGTTTTCAGGGATAGACTCAGGCCCGATCTGGCTTTGACAGCGTCTGCCGCTCTTACAGGGCAAGACAGTACATATCAGCGCAATCTGGACAAGACTTTTACCTTTGACTATCCGGTCTGGAGCATTGGCCTGAATTTCAGCTATCCACTCGGAAACAATGCCGCCGATAACGATTATCGCAAGAGTCGACTGAAAACAGAGCAGACCGCCTTGCAGATCCGCAGTCTTGAGGAAGCTATCGCCAATCAGGTCAGAGCAGCAATCCGTGGGCTGGATACCGGCTACAAACAGATCGAAGTAGCAGATCGGGGGCGTGCTTTTGCAGATGAGCGCCTGCGGGCATTTATTCGTAAAAACGAAGTAGGCCTTGCCACTACCAAGGATGTGCTCGATGTGGAAAACGATCTGGCAAATGCCAAGAGTAATCAGATCAAGGCGGTGGTCTCCTACGCCAATGCTTTAACCGTCTATTGGCAGGTAACGGGTGAGTTGCTTGCACGTGAAGGTATTCGAGTTGTTGAAAGCGATTCTGACAAACTGTATTCTGCAACACGCTGATGTTAAGGATTGGTCAGATAGAGTACGCTAACTGCACTCCGCTGTTTTTCGTCCTTAAAGAATGTTTCCCCTGCTCGGGATATGAATTTATTCCGGGTGTACCATCCGAGCTTAATGGCCTCATGGTGTCCGGTCAGATAGATGTCTGCCCCTGTTCGTCCATAGAGTACGCGCTTCACGCTTCGAAATATCGTATTCTCCCGCAGCTCTCTATTTCCAGTGACGGCCCCGTTGCAAGCGTTCTACTCTTTTCACGCAGGCCTGTTGAAGAGTTGCATGATCACACCATTCTGCTCAGTTCAGAATCGGCGACCTCCGTTAATCTGCTTAAGATTTTGATGGCTCAGCGCTATGGGCATAGCTCGTGTCGGTACATTGTCACCAGCCACACGACACCTGACGCCCTGACGAATGAATCACCCGCACTCTTGCTGATAGGTGACGCCGCTCTTCGGGCCTCTTTGAAGGAATATGACGGATATGTTTATGATCTCGGTGAACTATGGCGCGATTGGACCGGTTTGCCGTTTGTCTTTGCGCTCTGGTTGTGCCGTCACGAGGTGGCTGAAACCGACGTGCTGAAAGCGGTTGCCCGGCAGCTGATTCAGGCCAAAGAGCAGGTCCCGTCATATGTTACAGAGATCGTTGAAAAGGTTGGCGAGGCTGATTGGATGGGGCGCGAGCGTGTACTGGCATACTGGCGTAACAATATTTCCTACCAGTTGGATGAGCGAAACATTGCCGGTCTGAAACTTTTCTATGAAAAATGCTGCCAGATCGGACTGATCACGAATCTTCCGGAGTTGGCATTTACCGAACCTTGACTTTACCCTGCCGTCGATTTCCATTCAGCATAATCCGCCAGAATCCGGGCATGATCAAAACAGAGTTTTTTTGGCAGTGTAGCCAGAGAAAATACCGCAAGTGTGGCGGCATCGTCAGCTGCCTGCGGAATGCCGACTCCGGTTCCTACGTACACCGTTGAAATAGTGTGCATGCGGCTGTCGCGCTCCGGATCGGAATAGCACCCCAGTAACTGCAGATTCTGAACATGCAATGAAGTCTCCTCAGCCGCTTCCCGAACAGCTGCATTTTCCAGTGATTCTCCATAATCTACAAATCCGCCCGGTAACGCCCACCCATGTGGTTCGTTTTTACGCTCGATCAGGATGATGCCGTCATCGATTTCAATGATGATGTCCACGGTAGGGAAAGGATTTCGATACTGTTTGACATCAGCGCTGCAGGCCGGGCAGGTCAGTACATCGTACGCCATATTTATGCCTCCATAAAAAAAGGGGAGAATTTGAATCAAGCCGGTCAATTAGAGTGTTGCTGATTTGCTAAAAACAACCCCTCACCCACTGGGAAAGCCTCTATATGAGGCTTTCCCTTTTTCTTGTGAAATATTCCGACAGGAAAGGAACCAGCTGCCGGTTATCCATATTCATATTAGCGTGTGATTTTTATGTTATAGTTGTGTGTGTAAAATACTAGAAAACAACGTAATATTTCATATTAGTGTACAACTGTTATCGCACGATATTGTGTATTTATAAATTTCGTCAATTATGCTGACCAGCAACAATTCTCCAGATGACCTTATTGAACTTGATACCTTTATTCGAAGTCGTTGATTGCTGTTGTAAAATGCGAGCTTTCACGGCTTCAAACGATGAACCTCTGTCCAATTTGTTCTGCAATGCCGCTCTAAGGTCAATGACATTTTGGTAATAAGTGTCCCGGTCAGTGACTTTTAGCTCCATCCAGCCGAATACCTCTTTTTGCCAGTCAAGAATCTCATCAATAATCGGAAAATATTCTTTGATTGAATCTGCCAGTACGTCATTCTGCCAAATCAGGTACTGCGTCATTGCTTCTTCTCTATTGCCTTCTTTAAGAATGATACGCAGCTCTTCTTTCCGCCAATATGCAAAGACAAGCTTTTTAAACAGTTTTTCCCAGGAAGTAAGCCGTTTTTTATCCTCTTCAGTCAGCTCTTCGAGATGTTTCTGGATTATTTCCCTATCATGGGCAAGTTGCCGTAATTCTTTGCTTGGCAACCCTTCACGAGTTTTTTGCCGCAATTTTTCCAAAATACATAAAAGCGTGTTGTCAATATCGGTGGGATTCACGACGATTTTTGCGGTGGGCAAATACTTGTTTACCATTTTCCGGCAATCAGTGTTCATGTCCATTACTACCGCTGTGACATTTTCCTTGTCAGGTAGCTGCTCAAGATATTTCCCTATAGTAGTACTGCGAATATCTGGCAGAATTCCAACGATAGTGTGTAACTCGAAATTGCCGACCAAATAACGTGGATTGCTGGCAACAATGATTTCGTTGAAGCTCAGAATTGTAGGAGTAATGGGAGAAAAAGATTCTTCAAGGCCAGACAGGAATTCTTTGAAGATGTTTCGGATTGTACCTTCGTTAAGACCTACATCTTTTGCTATGGAAAGAAAAGACCGATGAAGAGACTGCTGCTTGATATATGCAATAAGCCGTAACGACAGGTTTCGTTTTTCATCTACTCCCTGAAGTTTCTCAAGAAAATTTTTGCCACACTCTTTGCAAAGATACCGCCTACGGTCAATAATGATATGATTGGCTTTCCCACCAGATGGCAAGTCTGCAATCTTGACTCCCCGCTTGACTCCATAGTTTACAATCTTGTCGCTAAAGCAATAATAGCAACGCACAGGACTCTTGGTTTTAGTGCTCATAATCTCACGACATTATTTATTTTGGTGAGGCTGTGCCGCTATTTACCTTGTGATTCGCATAGGTAGGTTTGGTGAATTCATCAAATATTTGCTGTAAAATATCTTCAGCAGATTTGCTCGAATCATAGTTTGCGATAATTGACTTCGCTATGTGCTTCAAAAGAGATTTCTGGTTGAACTTGTTCAGCTTCCTTTTATCAAGTACGTGGTC
>Ga0194037_1000823_pt1 | contig 23987 bp, 17 predicted proteins | sample JunL306m_MetaG_FD_148653 | JGI IMG/M metagenome (GOLD analysis project Ga0194037, IMG submission 148653) | Anoxic zone freshwater microbial communities from boreal shield lake in IISD Experimental Lakes Area, Ontario, Canada - Jun2016-L304-6m | ecosystem: Environmental > Aquatic > Freshwater >...
TGACTCAATGTGAATTAGAGTGGAAATCCTAGTGATTTCTTATGCAATAGTTTCAATGTTTTATTGTAGGGGCGACAGATTGGCCTTGTATTTAATTTTTTGTGTACTGGGCGAATATATTCGCCTCTCCAAGATTATGATCCACTAATCAAGGCTTGCATTAGTCAATTCATTATCATATAGCGATTTCAATAAGAGATTATATTCATAAATCAATAAACATAAATAATGAAATGATAAGCACAAGTTCCACTCATTATGTCGATTTTATTAGACCGCTACCCACTATAATTTACATAGAACCGATTTTATGATTCATCATATTAAACGCGCAACTCGGCACCTTGTATTTTGGTCTTTACTGGTATTAGCGCTCAGTTTAAGCGGTGTGCGTTTAGTTTTATCAGGTATCGAAGGCTATCAACTTCAATTGCAAGATCGTGTTAGTGAGTTAGTGGGTGCGCCCGTCATTATTCGCCATTTGGGCGCTAAAATGCGTGGTTTAAGCCCAGAATTGATACTTAAAGACATTACTGTGGCCTCGATTGAAGCTAATGCAGCGCCCGCCATTAAGCTTAAGGAAATACGCTTAGCTATCAATCTATTAGATATGCTGGTGCATAGGGAGGTTTTGTCTTCTTCACGAGTGACCTTAGTGGGTACTCAGTTGACAATAGTCCGTAAGCTAGATGGAAGTTTTTCGGTGCAGGGTTTAAAAGCGGGTGATGAACAACCTTTATGGTTATTTCAAGGCAGCAAGTTTGAAGTCGTGCAAAGTGAAATAACCTTTCAAGATCAAAAAAGGCAGGCTAGGGCGCTTAGCTTTGAGTCAGTTGATTTGGCCATTATTAACCAAGAACAGCATCATAAAATCAATCTGTTAATGAAATTGCCGGAAAAATTTGGCGATACATTGACGGTCGCCATGAATCTACAGGGTGACGTCTTTGACGCTAAGGCTCTAAAGGGTGCGATATATATTCAAGGCAAAAAGCTTAAGTTATCCGAATTGGCAGAGTTAGATTTGCCTATTTCGCTGAATGTGACATCGGGTGTTGCAGATATAAAGGCTTGGGCTCAATTAGAGCAGGAGCAATTGCTTGCATTGACCAGTGAAGTTCAATTAAAACAATTGAATTTAGTGCATAAAAATCATGATGTTTTGCCTATAGAGCGATTAAACGCACGGATGCATTGGCAATTCAGTGATAATCAATGGCGGCTTGATGTTTCACAATTTTTATTGGAAACAACTGATGTTAATGGTTTAACAAAATGGCCGGATGCTGTTTTTAGAATCGCGGGCAGCACTAAAGATGGACAGCCTTTGCCTAAAGTTGCTTTACTAGCCTCAAAACTGGATCTGCAAGAGCTTGCCCTGTTAGCCAAATTTATAGCTCCACTAAAGGCTGAGCAACTAAATGCTTTAGAGCAAATACAATTAAAAGGCCGCTTAGAACATTTTTCTATTGATGCTGATTTTGATGATAAAGCCTGGGCTGTTAAGGGTAAGTTTGTAGATCTTGGTGTAAATCCTTATGAAAAATTTCCTGGCGTAAATAATGTAACGGGGCAAATTTTAGGTAATGAAAAAGCCGGTGTCATCCGTTTAGCGACCGAAAACTCTCAAATTGTTGATTCTACTTTTCTGCGTGAACCTTTTGTCATCAGTAGCCTTAAGGGCAATATAAATTGGAAGCAAACAGATGCCGATTGGCTGTTTTTTAGTCGATCGCTGGAATTAGATCTGCATGGGCTAACGAGTAAAAGCCGCTTAAATTTAACACTGCCCAAAGCTAACGCTTTGCCCTTTCTAGATATGCAAACATCATTTATAAGTGATGATATCAGTAAGCTAAAGCACTATTTACCCGTTAAGGTCATGAAGCCAGCAGATGTCATTTGGTATGATCTGGCCTTTCTGAGTGGTCGAGTGACCCAAGGTGATTTGTTATATTCAGGTAAGTTGGGCGTTTTTCCAACAAAAGTCGAAGACGGTGTGTTTGAAGCAAATGTTGATATTGATCAATTGAATTTAGCCTATCTTCCAGACTGGCCGCAGATTGACAATATAGCCGGTAAAATGGTTATTTTACAAAATTTCATGAACTGTGAGATCACTCAAGGACAGAGTAGGAATCTCAATATCACCCAAGCAACGATTATTAATCCAGCATTAGGAACGAGTAAACGCCTCACGGTAAAGGGTCAACTTGAAGGTGAGATTAACGAGGTATTCAAATTCTTAAAGCAGACACCCTTAAGTTCAACAGTGGGATTTTTGGTTGATGCGGTAGTGCCTCAAGGCGATACTAAAATGGAGCTTGATCTTAGTTTGCCGTTATCAGAAGAGCTTCAGCCCATCGTCTATGGGTCCGCTCAATTTAATCAGGCTAGACTCAATGTCAGTGCACTTGATTTATGGATCAATAAAATTACTGGAGATTTGAAGTTTACAGAGTTGGGTGTTTATAGTGAGGGTATTCATGGTGTTGCTTTAGGTCGCCCTATTAATATTAATATTGATAAAGCCGATCATCAGCAAACTTTTTTAGACATAAATGGAAGTGCTGGTATAACGGATTTACAAAAACAATTCAAAATGCCGGGCTGGGACCTCGCTAAAGGTGAAATGGATTATCAATTAAAGTTAGGGCTACCTTACCCTAATAGTCCAACCGAACTGGTTGTGCAGTCTGATCTTGTTGGAGTGTCCTTAGATTTGCCGGGATTTCTTGCAAAAACAAAGTTACAGAAAAAGCCCTTGTCATTGACTTTTGGGCTTAGCGGTGAAGAGATACTGCCTATTAGTTTAGCTTATGATGAGGGTCTAAAAGCTGCAGTAAAATTAAATTTAGCTAAGAAGCGACTGGAGTCAGGGCAGATATTAGTGGGTGCAGGCGCTGTTCAACAGTCGACTCAACCAGGTCTAAAGTTAGAAATTAATCAAGACACATTAAATTTACATGAATGGCTGGCTATGTCAGGCCATAAAAATGAAGAAGGTGGTGCTCTAAATAACATTCGGGAAATTAAAATACATAGCCCACATGCGCAATGGAAAGAGAGTCCTTTGGGGGCTTTTGATCTGATTTTGACGCCAGAAAAAAGTAATTGGTCCGGTATTATCAAAAGTGATTTGGCTAGCGGTACTATAAAAATTCCGAATAATGTGACTGGTGCTGAAAAAATTAATTTGAGTTTGACTGCTCTTGATCTATCTGCCCTGAAGTCAGTTGAGTCAACAGCTAATAATGAAGCCGTTAAAGAGGTGGAGGCTAGGAAAGGTTTGTTACCTACCGAACTTCCGTTGTTTTCAATCAATAGCGATAACACCTACTGGCGCTCAGTCAATCTGGGACAATTAGCCATAGAAACTGAGCGCATAGATAATGGTATGTTGCTTAAGCATTTCAATTTGGTGGGCAAGGAACAAAAATTACAAATTTCAGGTGATTGGAAAGAAAAAGGCCTGCATTCTGAAACTCGGTTACAAGGTCGCTTAGAGCTTTCTAATGCGGGACAGACGCTGAGCCAACTCGGCATTACTAAAGATTTAGTGGATACCAAAGCGGTTATTGATTTTACAAGTAATTGGCATGCGGCTCCTTATGATTTTTCTTTGCAGTCTATGCTAGGAAAATTAGATGTTAATGTTACAAATGGTCGAATTCTTAGCATAGACCCAGGCTTCGGACGATTATTGGGTATATTGGCTATGGAACAGTGGGTTAAGCGATTACAACTTGATTTTAGCGATGTCTTTCAACAAGGCTTGTCTGTTAATAGCATTACTGGTCATTTTAATATTTTGAATGGTAAAGCAATGACTCGTGATTTGGTGATAGATGCAATACCTGCCAAAATCACTATTTCAGGACAGACTGATTTCATTAATAAAAAATTAGATGAAGTTGCCAGTGTGATTCCAAAAAGTGCTGATGCTGTGCCTATTGCTGGTACAATCATGGCCAAAGTTACGGGGCTCATTGGGCGTACATTAACCGGTAAAGATCAGGAAGGTTTTTTCTTTGGGTCGCAATATCAAGTTAAAGGCGGCTGGGATGATGCACAAATTATTCCGTTACATGAAAACGAAGGCTTGCTGCAAAAAACTTGGAATGGGATTACTGGTTTTCCATGGGTACAGCAACCTAAAAATCAATAATAGGGAGACGACATGAGTAAATGCGCAGCCATACAAATGGCATCAAGTCCAAATATTAGTTTTAATTTATTGGAAGCCGAAAAGCTGATTGCTGAAGCCGTTAACGCGGGTGCAAAGTTAGTCGCTTTGCCAGAAAATTTTGCTCTGATGGGCGATCATGAGTCCGACAAGCTTAAGGCTAAAGAAGTTGATGGTACAGGGCCGATACAACATTTTTTGGCGACGGTCGCAAAAAAATACGCGGTATGGGTTGTAGGTGGCACTATTCCATTAGAAGCTGATGATGTGAATAAAGTACGAGCGGCTTGTTTAATTTATAACGATAAAGGCGAGCGAGTGGGGCGCTATGATAAGGTGCATTTATTTGATGTTAATGTTCCGGGCACTAATGATGTTTATCGTGAATCAGACTCTATCGAGCCCGGTTTAGAATCACAGATATTTGATACGCCTTTCGGTAAGTTAGGTGTAGCCGTTTGTTATGATTTACGCTTTCCAGAATTCTTTAGAAAAATGAGTGAAGAAGGTGTTGATATTTTAGTGGTACCTTCCGCTTTTACTGCAGAAACCGGCTCTGCTCATTGGGAAATATTGTTACGTGCAAGAGCGGTTGAAAACCTTTGTTATGTGATTGCACCTAATCAAGGAGGTTTTCATCTTAACGGTCGTAAAACCTTTGGTCATTCTACGATTATTGATCCTTGGGGTATAGTTTTGGATTGTTATAAAACCGGTGGTGGTTTTGTTATGGCGGATATTGATCAAGAGCGAATTGAAAAGGTTCGAAGTGCTTTTCCTGTTTTAAATCATCGTCGTTTTTTTTGAGAGTAATATGAACCTTATCGTTAAAATCTTATTATTGTCCTTAGGATTAGTTTCATGTGGTGGGCCGGCTGAAAGTCGTTATCGAGATACGGCTATGCTGGAACGTCCTCCCATTTTACCCGTTACCCATCAATCAACTGAGCAGTTGGCTGTGGATGATTCTAAGTATGGGCAAAGAAAGTTGCAGCAAGAGATTGAAGAACCCACTTTTTACATGACGAGCACAACACCGCCGCTATTAATGATTAGGCAGCCTTTTGACTTGGGATGGGATACTTTAGGACATGCTTTAAAGCAAGATTATGTAAGGGTTACTTATCGTGAGCAAGCAAAAGGACTTTATTTAATAACTTATAGTCCTGAAGTATTAGATGAGAAAGACAGCGGTTTTTTTGACAAAGCCCTGTCTGTTTTTAAGGATGTTCGTCAGGAAGAATATTACTTCTTAACAGTCACTGAGCAACACTCTGAAACCCAAGTGAGTATTTCAGTTAACACGGAAAAAAAGACTTTAGATGGATCTACGCCCTCAGCAGAAGATGCTAATAAGCTCTTGTTGTTGATTTATAAATCGATGACTGATAAGCCGCAGTCTGATAAAAATGAAGAGAAGAAAACGGGTCGTCGCCACAATTAAAGACTAATAATAGTCTTTGCGCATCCTAATCCTGCCAACCGGTATCGTTAAAATTAACTAAACGTTCTGATGAAATTATTAAACCTTGTAAAACAATCTATTTTAACGCCAGTAGGCATACAAGATAGTGATATTGAAAAAATCATGAGCCGCTTGCTAAGCTCACCTGTGGATGCGGCTGATATTTATTTTCAGTCCAGTCATAGTGAATCTTGGGTTATGGAGGGCGGTATTATTAAAGAAGGCAGTCATAATATTGAGCAAGGTGCAGGCGTAAGAGCGGTATCAGGTGAGAAAACCGGTTTTGCTTATAGTGACCGTATTGAATTGCCGGTATTGCTGGAGGCAGCTAATAATGTGAAATCCATTGTTCGCCAAGGCCAAGAGGCACAAGTGGGTCTTAAGCAGGCTGTAAACTGGCCACAATATTATCCTGTAGCTAATCCATTAAAATCATTATCCGATCAGCAGAAAATCGAGTTATTACAGAAAGTTGATACTGAAACTCGCAAATTGGATAGTCGAATTGAAGAAGTCATTGTCAGTTTGGTGAGTGCCCATGAAAGCATTTTGGTGGCTAATCAGGATGGTTCTTTAGCGGCAGATATTAGGCCTTTAGTGCGCATGAATGTAACAGTGATAGTCGAAGAAAAGGGTCGTCGCGAACAAGGCAGTATGGGTGGTGGTGGCCGTAGTGATTACAACTATTTTCTCGAACATGAGCGAGCACTAAGCTACGGTAAGGAAGCTGTAAGATTGGCTTTGGTTAATCTGGAAGCGGAAGATGCACCGGCCGGAAATATGACGGTCGTATTAGGTCCAGGTTGGCCGGGTATTTTATTGCATGAAGCTATAGGTCATGGCTTGGAAGGTGATTTCAATCGCAAAGGTACTTCTGCATTTAGTGGTCGAGTCGGTGAAAGAGTTGCTTCTGATTTATGTACAGTAGTTGATGATGGTACTTTGGAAGGGCGACGTGGTTCCTTGAGTATCGATGATGAAGGTACGCCGACAGAAAAGACCGTATTGATTGAAAACGGTATCCTCAAAGGTTATATGCAAGATAAACTGAATGCAAGATTAATGGGTGTTAAGTCAACAGGTAATGGACGGCGTGAGTCTTATGCGAGTTTGCCCATGCCACGCATGACTAATACTTATATGTTAGCGGGACAACATCACCCGGAAGATATTATTGGTTCGGTTAAGAAAGGTTTGTACGCTAAAAACTTCGCTGGAGGTCAAGTTGATATTACTTCCGGTAAATTTGTTTTTTCAGCCAGCGAAGCGTATTTGATTGAAAATGGCAAAATAACCCGCGCCATTAAAGGTGCAACCTTGATTGGTAATGGCCCTGATGTATTGACTAAAGTCTCCATGGTTGGAAACGATCTTGAGCTAGATAGCGGTGTGGGTACTTGCGGAAAAGACGGTCAGAGTGTCCCTGTGGGTGTGGGTCAGCCGACCTTAAAAATTGATGGTTTAACGGTGGGCGGAACCAGCGTTTAAAACATCAAGTTAAGTGCTTGTAAGTACATAATTCAATAATTAAAGTAGCTTATATCGTGTGAGCTAATGCTAACCCGACTTATTAAAAATACGAGAACGCTGTGCAAAACCAAGAAGAAATTAATCGATTAAAAAATATCGTCCAAGACTTATTAGATGAAGCCAAAAGCCAAGGCGCAACTGCTGCTGAAGCAGGATTGAGTCAAGAAAATGGTCTGTCGGTGTCGGCGCGTTTGGGTGATGTAGAAACCATAGAGCATCATTGTGGACAAGGTTTAGGGATAACGGTCTATTTTGGGCAACATAAAGGCTCTTCGAGTACGTCTGATTTATCAGCCGCCTCAATTAAAGAAGCGGTGAGTGCAGCCTGTAGTATTGCACGTTATACCAATGAAGATAAATATTCAGGATTGCCTGAAAAAGAACGCTTAGCCACTGATTTCCCTGATCTTGATCTCAATCACCCTTGGGATTTGAGTGTAGATGCAGCTATTGAACTTGCTATAGAATGCGAAGATGCGGCGCGATCATATCATGCTGAAATCAGTAATTCTGAAGGTGCGTCTGTGAATACTCATCAAGGTATTCATGTGATGGGTAATAGCTTGGGATTCCTTCAGGGCTATCAATCAACACGCCACTCTTTAAGTTGTTCGGTATTGGCGCAGCGTGGCGATAGTATGCAGCGTGATTATTGGTACAGTGTCTCTAGAAATGCTCAAAATTTAGAATCTGCTATTAGCATTGGCAACAAAGCTGCTGAGCGTGCTTTACGGCGTTTAGCCGGGCGTAGTTTAAGCACTCGGCAATGTCCTGTGCTTTATAGCTCAGAAATAGCCTCCGGTTTGTTATCTTCATTTATTGGCGCTATTAGTGGCGGCAATTTATATCGTAAATCATCGTTTTTATTGGATGCTATCGATAGCCAAGTTTTCCCTGAGTTTGTGCATATTCATGAGCAGCCTCATTTAATCGGTGCATTGGGTAGCGCCGCCTATGATGGCGAAGGCGTAGCCACTCATGCTCGTGACATAGTCAGCGACGGTATTTTACGAAGTTATGTTTTAAGTACTTATTCTGCGCGCAAATTGGGCTTACAAAGTACCGGTAATGCCGGTGGTGTGCGTAATTTAACCATTGATCCAAGTGCCCTAGATTTTCAAGGTATGCTTAAGCTACTGGGTACTGGTTTATTAGTGACAGAATTAATGGGGCAAGGTATTAATATTGTAACCGGTGATTATTCGCGCGGAGCGGCAGGGTTTTGGGTAGAAAATGGTGAGATCCAATATCCAGTCGAAGAGATTACCATTGCTGGAAATTTGAAAGATATGTTAAAAAATATAGTGGCTATAGGGTGTGATATTGAATGTCGCGGTAATGTGCGAACGGGTTCTATTTTGGTTGAGCAGATGTCTATTGCCGGGGAATAAGTGCTTAAGGCAATAGCGGTTTAGGCGTAAGTATTCTTGCCCTGATTACCAAATTCGGATCTCATCGTTACACATACAATTAAAATTATGTAGGGTGGATAAGCAACGCGCATCCACCGTTTATGCCGGATGCGCGTTGCTTATCCGGCCTACAGGTCTCAATAACTCGTTTTATAGTGCATTGACAATATCAGCAATTAACTGAGGGCCTTTATAAATCAAGCCACTGTATACTTGTACTAAGCTTGCACCAGCACTTAATTTTTCTTGCGCATCTTCTGCACTTAATATACCTCCAGCGGCAATAATAGGTATTTTCCCCTGACATTCAGCCGCTAAGCCTCGCACGACTTGGGTTGCGGCTTCTTTAACAGGCGCACCACTCAAACCACCGGCTTCATTTGCAAAAGGGTGATCGGCTATTTTTTCTCTAGCAATAGTCGTGTTAGTGGCAATAACGCCGTCAATAGAGAATTCCAATAGTAATCGGCCTATATGGCTGATTTCATCATCGTTTAAATCCGGTGCAATTTTTAGTGCTAAAGGGACATAAAAACCGTGTTCTCGTTCTAGCTTAAGTTGCTCTTCTTTTAGGGTGCTGATTAGGCCTTTTAATTCATCGCCTTGCTGTAGTTGCCGTAAGTTCTTAGTGTTGGGTGATGAAACATTTAAGGTAATATAGCTAGCTAAGCTATAGGCTTTGCGTAGGCCGATTAAATAATCATCAACAGCTTGCTCTATCGGGGTATCAAAATTCTTACCAATATTAATGCCTAGAATGCCGCTGTAATGGCTATCTTTAACTTGGCTTAACAAATGATCTAAACCTAAGTTATTAAAGCCCATACGATTAATAATGGCCTGATGTTCAGGTAATCTAAATAAACGTGGCTTAGGATTGCCGGGTTGCGGGCGTGGTGTCACCGTGCCAATTTCTAAAAAGCCAAACCCTAAGCCTGATAGTGCCTCTATATAATCGCCATTCTTATCCATACCTGCCGCTAGACCCACGGGGTTTTTAAAGTCCAGTCCCATAACAGTGACGGGTTTATCGCTCATATCAGTGAGTATTAATTTTCCTAGTCCAGATTGATGCGCTGCCTTTAGTAGTTTAAGAGTGACTTCATGGGCTGTTTCAGGATCAAGGTTAAATAACAGCGGGCGTAATAAGGGATAAATGTTCATAGTGTAGTGAAGTAAGTTTAAGAATGGTGTGTAAAAAATTCTTAGCTGGGAGCGGCTTCAACCGCACCCACAAAAAAGCAATGTTTCTGCTGCTATCGACCTAATCGATAAGGTTCCGGAGCAACCTTAGTAGGTCTATTTAATATTAAGTCGACCATGAGTTCAGCAGAGGCAGGGCCCATAACTAAGCCGTTCCTGAAGTGACCCGCATTAATGCTCAAATTATGAATGTCTGGATGGCGATCTATATAAGGTACGCCTAATTCAGTGCCAGGTCTTAAGCCTGCCCAGTGATGAATGAGTGGTGCGTGTTTGAGGGCAGGTAATAAGCTTAATGCAAATTCAGTTAAGTTTGTTCGTGCTGTATCGGTAGTTTGCTTACTGAAGCCATCGTGCTCTACAGTGCTACCTGCTAAGATTTTTCCATCACGTCGAGGAATTAAATACTGATCACCATCCAATACCATACTCGGCAACAAGCCTGCTTCAGCTTCGAATAATAACATCTGGCCTTTAACGGGAGCGATATTAGGTTTGATCATCAAGCCATTAAAAAGCTTTTGAAATAATGATCCGGTCCAAGCGCCCGCAGAAATAATAACGTCCTTAACAGGGTAGAGGCCGGTGCTAGTTTCAATATGGGTAATGGAGTTATGTGCTTGTCTGATAGCCGTTAATTCACAGTTTTCAACAAGATTAACACCCTTGTTAATCAAGTCTTGTTTTAAAGACTTAACCAATCGAGGATTGCGAGCTTGAGCAATGTCAGGTAACCATAAGGGCTGGTCGGGTTGAGTCACTAAATGATTAAAAAAAGCACTTTCTGCTTCTTGAAAGCGTATGCCATGATGTTGGCACCAAGCGACAGCTTCGTTAATATCTGGATTTTTTGTGATTAATAAGCCGCAGGGTGTCCATTCTGGGTCTTTGTTAGTATCTGTAATTAATTGTGTTGCTAAACTTGGGTATAAAGACAGACTGCGGACAGCTAATTGACTAATGGCGTCGGCTTGTCGCCAAGGATAAAGCGGCAACAAAATACCTCCACCCGCCCAAGAAGATTCTTGTCCTAACAAGGCTTTGTCAAAAATTGTTACGCTAGCGCCGGCATTGACAAAGGCTCTGGCTGTTAATAAACCAATAACACCGCCTCCGATCAAGGTAATATCTGTAGTGTGAGTCATGTATCTGATAGAAATAAGTCTGATAGTTGTTTTACGATTAGTGTAATCCAAGCTATATATTTAATGTTGCCATGGCAAAGTATACCGCGATATAAGTTACATTTTTGTCTTTATGTTTCTGTAGTTTTGAGTTGGGTTTGCGCTTAGCTACTGGTCGTTGTCAATAACATTATTGATTAAATTCTGTTGTTTTTCACTTACAGTAGTGTAATATTTTTGTTATACAATCATTTATTGATGCTTACTAATTGATATATATAGATTATTTATTTATGATAAAAAAACATGAAAGCTTGTATGGTGACTTGTTTGCTGATATGATTTCACCCGTGCAATCGAATTTGTTGTATTTAAGCAAATTTTTGTAACATAAACATTACGAGGAGAAACACATGACACATAATAAAAATAAATTAAGCTTAGGTATCGCCTTAGCTACATTAACTATGGCAGGCGCCTTAGTTTCTACTGCGGTTGTTGCTGATGACGCTGCAACTGCTGCTCCAAAAGCGGCAAAGCATAAAGCGGCAAAGCACAAGGCTGAAGCTAAAACAGCTTATGCTGCGCCTAGCAAAGTTGATATCCTAGAAGCTCAATTACGCGCTATGCAAGACGAAGTTGCTGCATTGAGAAGCCAAGTTCGTGGAACAGCTGCTCCAGTTGCTAGCGTTGATGCACAAAAAGTACAAGATTTAGATGCTAGAGTAGCTACTGTAGAAGCTACTTCAGCTAAGCAAGTTAGCAAAGCTAAAAACCATTTGATCTATTTCCGTGGTGGTTTCGCAGGAAATGATTCTTCTATGGTTGCAACCACTAATGCTGTGGGTGGTGCTGCAGGTGGTATTCAACTTCCTGGTACTACTAAAGGTCAGTCAGATGGCTGGAATTTTGGTGCAGGTATTGATTTTAGTCTGACAGACAACATGTTTGGCTTAATTAAAGGTACTGAATTATTGGGTGAATTAGATCTTGATTATGTTGATTTAGGTACATTCAGGAGCGGTCTCACTAATGTTCTTTTAGGTACAGCTGCTTTAAATGGTACATACGCTAGCCAAAGCATGTTCAGAATTACTGCTGCACCTAAGATTAAATTCTTTGAAGGTAGCAAACTCAGACCTTGGATTATTCCAACAGGCTTTACTTTAAATGTAATCAGCCCACCTAGCCAAGCTAATGCGATTACTGAATTAATGCCAGCTATGCATTTTGGTGCGGGTCTTGATTACAACATCTGGAAAAGCATTTATGTAGGTACAGATATCCGTTATAACATGGCGTTTGGCACTTTAAACGGTACTAACGTTAATGGCTTAACTGCAGGCGGTTCTGTCGGTTTTGGTTTCTAAGTAAGATACTTAAAAATTAAAGCTAGTAAAAAAGGGAGGGCGTTAAGTCCTCCCTTTTTTTTGCCTAAAATAAAGTAAGCGTTAGTCATTAATAAATACTTTTAACTTTACAGGCTTTATAGCAAGGTCTTATGATGGCTTCTAATTTGATCCTATAACAAAGATAGAACACATCGATATGAGCATTTCTCAGAATAGAGAGCCTAAGGTCGGATTGCAAGATGCTGAAAGTTATGAAAAACTATTTAGTTCTGTAGGGTGGATAAGAAACGCGCATCCACCGCACATTCTTAAGCTGGATGCGTTGTGAGCGCCACAGTCGAGTTTAATTCCTCGGTTACGACAAAGAGGTGGATGCACTAGCGTTTATCCACCCTACAAAACTAAATGTTTCGGTCGGGGTTGCAAACCGTGACCGGCATTGTGCCCGTCGTAATGTAGAAGATGTTTTATTAGAACGCTTAATCCGAATAAATAATGAAAACTCTATATCCTGAATTAACGCCTTATCATACTTTTTTTCTTGAAACCAACAGCAAGCATCAAGTGTATGTAGAAGTCAGTGGTAATCCTGAAGGTTTCCCTGTCGTTTTTTTACATGGTGGCCCTTGTTCTGGGACTAAACCTGATCATCGACGCTTTTTTAATCCTGAGCATTATCGAATTATTCTTTTTGATCAGCGAGGTTGTGGTCAGTCTTTGCCTTTCGGTGAACTTGAAAACAATACTACTCAAGATTTAATTGCCGATATGGAAAGTATTAGGCAATCCTTAGCTATAGAGCAATGGTTGGTGTTTGGTGGTTCTTGGGGGGCTGCGCTGGCATTGCTTTATGCGCAACAGCATACTAAGCATGTTGCTGGTTTAATCTTACGTGCAATGTTTTTGGCTAGACAAGCTGATTTAGATTGGTTTGCTCAAAACGGCGCTAATCGTATTTATCCAGAGCAATGGCAAAAACTGATTGATAGTGTGCCTGAAACAGCAAGAGATCAGCCAACGCAAGCCTTATATGATGCTATATGGGGCTTAGATGAATTGGCAAAAAGACGAGCCGCTAAAGAATGGATGGCTTGGGGCGCGCAAGTTGCTTTAGGTAACGCCTATCAACCCAGTCATGAAAGTGAGCATATCACCGAAAAAATGGTAAAGCAGGCGCGTATGGAATTGCATTATGCTCAGCAGCGTTACTTTATTAAAGAAAATCAGATTTTAGAAAACTGTGTGCTATTATCAGCCATCGATACGGTCATCATTCATGGTCGTCAAGATTTTGTTTGTCCCATTGAAGCAGGTATGCGTTTACATCAGGCTATGCCACAAGCGCAATACCAGATTTTGCCGAATGCTGGACATATTGCTCAAGGCGCAGAGATGATAGATGCTTTAGTCTCGGCAACGGATCAATTTATAGAATTGGGCTGCAGCTTTGGTTTATCAACTGAAGATGGAGCAATCTGAAGATTATTGGGTGGTCGGGTTAGCGATAGCGTAACCCGACAGGATGCGCGGGAAATGCTTGGCTTACGCTATCGCTTCGCCAAGCAACAAAACTCGTGAGTTTTGACTCCATTGCAATGGATTGTAGGCGTCGGGTTAGCGATAGCGTAACCCGCATTGTATCCAAGTAATGTTCCGTATAAGTGGTTAGTCTGCTTTCATAACCTTTTTTATAGTTTACCCCTACTGGAGTTCAGCGGTGTTAGGCGTTGTTTAAGCAATCATTAATGATTGCTCTCCAGTTTTTTTATCAGACTCTTACATTCCTAAAATGCCAATACCCCCAAAAAAACGTTTAATTATTGCAATGACTGGCGCTACCGGTGCTGTTTATGGTGTGCGTATGTTGCAAGTGCTACAAGCGCAGCCAGAATGGGAGACTCATCTGATCATTTCATCTGCCGGTGTCGTTAATTTAAAGCATGAGATGAATATGAAGCGTGCTGAATTAATGGCGTTGGCCGATGTTTGTCATGGTATTAATGACATTGCTGCTAGTATTTCTAGTGGCGGCTTTAAAACCGAAGGCATGATTATTGCCCCTTGTTCTATGAAAACATTAGCTGCTGTCGCCCATGGTTTTGGTGAGAATTTAATTTCACGATCGGCGGATGTGGTTTTAAAAGAACGTCGACGCTTGGTGATGATGCCTAGAGAGACGCCTTTGAATCTAATACATATTAGAAACATGGCCAGCGTTACCGAAATGGGCGGCATCATGTTTCCACCTATGCCCGCTTTTTATAGTAAAACTGATTCTTTAACGGCGATGGTCAACGAAACCGTGGGTCGTGTATTGGATATGTTTGGGGTGAATGTTGAAGGTTTGTATACGCCTTGGGAAGGCTTGTAAATGCCTAGACTAGATTTTTCATCAATAGTGGGTGGACTCTACTTATTTACCCTTATACCATAGGTATCTATACAAGTTTCTTATCGGCGTGGAAACGATAAGAATCACCGTAGGGGCGTATTGCATACGCCCAACATCGGAACAATGTTATAGAGCTTATTTTATAAGGGCGTATGCAATACGCCCCTACGATCTTCACCACAATGTTATCGTTCGCGCGTGGGAATGCTAACAATTATTTGTGTAGATACTTATGCCCTTATTCGCAAACAATACTAAGTGGAAAATGGCAACTGAAACAACTGCCTTTACCCAGTTCACTCTTAATCTTTAACTGAGCATCATGTCGCATTAATACGTGCTTAACGATGGCTAAACCCAACCCCGTCCCGTTTACTTTCTTTGCTCGTTTGACTTCACTACGGTAAAAGCGCTCAGTGACCCGTGGAATATCGGTTTTAGAAATGCCTTCGCCCATGTCGGTGATGGCTAGTACAACGCTGTTGGAGTCTTGATACCAGTGTAATTTTACGAGGGTGTCTTCTGGTGAATATTTAAGCGCATTGCCCAATAAATTAGTGAAAGCGCTACGTAATTCTTGTTCTTCACCCATAATATGGGCCGATGATTCTAAGGTTAATTCAATGCGTCTAGTCGCACTTTCTAGGTCATCGCCTTCTTTGCAGATTTGACTTAATAGTGCTGGTATATCTACGCAGTGTAATTTCTTTTGTTGAGTTTCTAAGCGTGTCAGCAATAACAAATCATCAACCAGATGTTGCATGCGCTCAGTCTGGCCTTGCATTTGCAAAAATGAGTTGGTAAGTAAGGGTGATTGACCATCATCTAAATCTTGTAAAGTTTCTAAATAACCTTTTAAAACTGTTAATGGGGTTCTTAGTTCGTGTGAAACATTCGCCACAAAATCTTTGCGGGTACGTTCCATTTTTTTTAATTGGGTAATATCTTGTGCTAGTAATAGGCGTAGGCCCGCACCATAAGGCACAATGCGTACTTCTAAGGTTATATTGCTGTTGACTGGGGACGGAATGACAACCGAGCTTTGGTAGTTGTTGGCTTTTAGATAACGAATAAATTCAGGGTATCGAATAAGATTAGGGATGCGCTGACCTTTATCTGAGGCTTGTAAGCCAAAAACCTTTCTCGCCGCCTTATTAGACCAATCAATTTCATTATTAATGCCAAGTACCACTGCCGCATCAGGCAGTGCTTCGGTTGATTGGCGAAACTGATCAATCATTAAACTTAGTTTCTTTTTACGGCGCTTCTCATTTTTTTTAATGCGATATACATGGTAATAAAGATCTTCCCATATACCAACCGAGCTAGGATATTTTTTGCTGTCGCCTCGACTAATCCAGGCTTCAAAGCGACTAATTTGCACGACTTGCCTAGCAATAATCGCTATGAGTAGTAAAAATATTAGCGGCCAAAATAGCCCTGTGAATCCACCAACTATAGAAATGACTAAGAGAAACAGAAGGATAGTTCTGATCTCTTTCCCCCAAATGCCCATGGTGTTTAGTCCACTAAAGAAAACCGATAACCAAAGCCACGCACCGTTTGAACGACATCTTCACGACCGTATTCTTCTAGAATTTTTCTTAGACGGCGGATATGAACATCGATAGTACGTTCTTCTATATAAACACTACGTCCCCAGACCTGATCCAGTAATTGCGAACGGCTATAGACTTTATTGGGATGCGTCATAAAAAAGTGCATTAGACGAAATTCAGTAGGGCTGACTTCAACGGGTCTATCATTGATTGAAAGGCGGTGTTGCTCAGTATCAAGCAGTAAATCACCCATGACAATTTGAGGCTGTCCTTGGGCTTTGCCACTGCGACGTAAGACAGCGCGTATACGAGCAATGAGTTCTTTAGGTGAAAAGGGCTTAGTCATGTAGTCATCCGCACCTATTTCAAGACCTCTAACCTTATCTTCTTCTTCGCCTCTAGCGGTTAATAAAATAATTGGCACTTCTTGGTATTGTGCCTCTTTTTTTAAACGTCTTGCCCATTCTGCGCCACTGATACCAGGCAACATCCAATCTAGCAAAATTAAATCTGGGAGTTTATCATCAAGTATTTTTTGAGCGTCCTCCGCATCAGCGGCGGCAATTGGCATAAAGCCAGCCTGCTCAAGCACCATCATTAACATGCCTCTGATAGCGTCTTCATCTTCGACGACGAGAATATTAAAATTAGACATAAGAGTTTATGGGAGATAAATTGTTATTGTAACAAAGAGACTGTTACCCCTTTATGACAAATGTTGTGGATTAAGTAAGACTATCACTAAAGACGGGACAGTGTGAATAATGTTATTAGGTGTAAGTCGGGTTAGCGATAGCGTAACCCGACACAATCGTGGCGTGTCGGGTTACGGCCAGCGCCTAACCCGACCTGTCATAGATAAGTCCCTTGTTAAGCTGATAGCCTCAAATACATTAAATTTCATTAATGATTGAAATGAGCCTAAGCCTTAGAAAACCTTAAGCCCTTTTCTGTCGTATCAACTTTGATAGTATCACCAGCGGCAAAATAACCCGATAGGATTTCTTGTGCCAGTGGGTTTTCTAGTTGCTGCTGTATGGCGCGTTTCATGGGTCGAGCACCATACACAGGATCAAAGCCTGACTCACCTAATAAGTCTAAAGCCGCATCGGTGATTTTAAAAGCAATGTCTCGATCGAGTAAGCGATGACGTAAGTACTCAATTTGTATGGCAGAAATGGCTCTGATATGCTCGCGTCCCAAAGGATGAAACACCACAGATTCATCAATGCGATTGATAAATTCAGGTCTGAAATGTTGACTCACTTTATCCATAACCGCAGCTTTCATCACGGGATAAAGTGTTTCTCCAGAGAGTTCTTGAATAATGTCAGAGCCTAAATTTGAAGTCATCACGATAACAGTATTTCTAAAATCCACTGTACGGCCTTGGCCGTCGGTTAAGCGACCGTCATCTAAGACTTGTAGTAATACATTAAATACATCAGGATGGGCTTTTTCTATCTCATCCATCAAAATAACCGAATAGGGTTTGCGTCTAACTAGCTCGGTTAAATAACCGCCTTCTTCATAACCCACATAGCCTGGAGGCGCACCGATTAAACGTGCGACTGAATGTTTCTCCATAAATTCGGACATATCAATACGCACCATAGCATCAGTGGTATCAAACATGAATTCCGCCAAGGCTTTGCAAAGTTCAGTTTTACCCACACCTGTAGGGCCTAAAAACAAAAATGAGCCATTAGGACGATTAGGGTCAGAGAGCCCTGCTCTGGAGCGGCGTATAGCATTACTGACTGCTTTAAGGGCTTCATCTTGACCGATAACTCTTTGGCTTAAATGTTCCTCCATACGCAGTAATTTATCACGTTCACCTTCCATCATTTTAGAGACGGGAATGCCGGTCCATTTAGAGACCACCTCAGCAATTTCTTCTTCGGTGACTTTATTGCGTAATAAAGTCATTTTTATATCTTCACTTGAGGCAGCAAGTTCTAATTGTTTTTCAAGGGCAGGAATAATGCCGTATTGTAATTCAGACATTTTACCTAAATCATTATTGCGACTAGCAGCCTCTAGTTCGGTACGTGCATGTTCTAGTTTTTCTTTGATTAAGGCAGAGCCTTGCAACGAGGCCTTTTCTGCTTTCCAGATTTCTTCTAAATCAGAGTATTCTTTTTCTAATTCAGCGATTTCTTCTTCCAGTATTTCCAAGCGTTTTTTAGAGGCAGCATCTTTTTCTTTCTTTAAGGCCACTTGTTCAATTTTTAATTGAATCAAACGTCGATAAAGCTTATCCATTTCTTCTGGCTTAGAGTCGATTTCCATGCGAATACGACTGGCCGCTTCATCAATTAAGTCGATGGCTTTATCGGGCAATTGTCGATCAGCAATGTAACGATAAGATAAGCTTGCCGCAGCAACAATGGCGGGGTCAGTAATATTGACGCCATGATGCACTTCATATTTTTCTTTTAAGCCGCGTAAAATCGCTACGGTATCTTCAACAGAAGGTTCATCAACTAAGACTTTTTGAAAGCGTCGCTCTAAAGCAGCATCTTTTTCGACATATTTACGGTATTCATCTAATGTAGTTGCACCAACACAATGTAATTCTCCGCGCGCTAATGCAGGTTTTAACATATTGCCGGCATCCATAGCGCCTTCAGCCTTACCTGCGCCGACCATCGTATGGAGTTCGTCAATAAAGAGGATGACTTGACCCTCTTGTTTGGCAAGATCACTGAGTACCGCTTTTAAGCGTTCTTCAAATTCACCACGGAATTTTGCACCCGCAATTAAGGCCGCCATGTCTAAGGATAAAACTTGTTTACCTTTAATACCCTCGGGAACTTCACCATTAACGATACGTTGTGCCAGACCTTCGACAATAGCGGTCTTGCCAACTCCAGGCTCGCCAATTAATACCGGGTTATTTTTAGTGCGGCGTTGTAGTACCTGAATGGTACGACGAATTTCATCATCTCGACCAATAACAGGATCTAATTTGCCTTGTTCAGCACGTTCGGTCAGATTAATGGTGTATTTATTGAGGGCTTGGCGTTGATCTTCGGCATTAGCATTATCAACCGAATCTCCGCCGCGCATTTGGTCAATAGCGGCTTCGACCTTTTTAGCATCGATGCCTGATTTTTTCAGTAAAGTATTTAAAACCCCTTTTTCTTCACAAGCCGCTAACAGAAATAATTCACTTGAAATGAATTTATCATGACGTTTTTGCGCCAATTTGTCCGTTAAATTAAGGAGTCTAGCTAATTCGTTAGAGATTTGTACATCACCACCAGAGCCACTCACAGTGGCGATACGCGCTAGTTCTTGAGTTAATGTAGTACGCAATAATTGGGTGTTAAGACCCATTTGAGCTAACAAAGGCTTGATGCTGCCACCTTCTTGGTCAAGTAGGGCGATCATTAAATGAGCGGGTTCTATAAATTGGTGGTCTTTTCCTAGTGCTAAACTTTGTGCATCAGCGAGTGCTGATTGAAACTTGCTAGTTAATTTATCCATACGCATAGTGTTCACCTTTTGCTAAATAATAAGTTAGGACAGATATAAGGGAGATTTGTGTGGTTTTCAAGATAATGCTGTTTTGGATGGTATGGGATTAGCATGCTGCTTATCATAACGTTATAAAAGTTTAGCGTCTATGCTTCGTTGCATATTCTAGTTAACAAGTTACAGCGTTATAGAGAGCACAATCTTCTTAACAATAGCGGTGGCATACTTCAAAGCAGAAAAATTGGGCTCAACAGTAGTAGCGAAGTACTCTAAAGCAGAAAAGTTAGGCTCAACAGTAGTTGCGGAGTACTCTAAAGCAGAAAAGTTAGGCTCAGCAGTAGCTGCGGAGTACTCCAAAGCAGAAAAGTTGGGCTCAACAGTAGTAGCGGAGTACTCTAAAGCAGAAAAGTTAGGCTCAACAGTAGCGGCGGAGTACTCTAAACCAGAAAAATTGGGCTCAACAGTAACAGCGGAGTACTCCAAAGTAGGTCAAGGAGGGATTTATTGATAACAGTCGTTGGAATATTAAGCAAAGGTAATCAGTGCTGCTTTTATTCTTTATAATCGTGGCGGTTGTTGTGGACTCAGGGCATTTAGTATTGCTATCATTTCATACCGTGTCAGTTAGGTGATGTATATTGTGCTAGAAACAGATGATATCCTACCTAGTTTGGCTTTTATCCTTGTTGCGATTATTATGGATGTCTCATGCTAATTGACGCAGGTACAGCAAGCGGCTGCATTATTTTATGAATAATGATTAGCCTATAACCCCCCATACTAAAATGCCCTTAGATTTAGATCAGCCCATACATTTTTCCCGTACCCATCGCCTACAATGGGAAGAAGCCCAGCAAAAGCAGGTTATTCTTTATCCAGAAGGCATGGTAGAGCTTAATCAAAGTTCAGCCGAAATACTTAAACTTTGTGACGGTACCCGCACGGTTGCCCAAATTGTCAGCGATTTAGAGCAGAAATTTGCAACCGCAGGCCTTACTAATGATGTCACTGCTTTTTTAGAGGTCGCGATTCAAAATGGCTGGATCAATCAAAACTAATACGCCTCCGCGCTGGTTGCTGGCAGAGCTAACTTACGCCTGTCCTTTGCAGTGCCCTTATTGCTCTAATCCGATTGATTATGCACGCTATCAAACTGAATTAAGCACCGAAGATTGGTTGCGGGTATTAACTCAAGCTCGAAAAATGGGTGCGGTGCAATTAGGTTTTTCGGGCGGTGAGCCTCTCACACGGCAAGATTTACCTGAGCTCGTTAAACATGCAAGAGATTTGGGTTATTACTCCAACTTAATTACTTCGGGCTATGGGCTTACCGAAGAAAAAATCATCCAGCTAAAAGAAGCAGGCTTAGATCATATTCAAGTGAGTATTCAGGCCAGCAGCCAAGAACTTAATGATCATATAGCGGGTACCGCGTCTTTTGAACATAAAAAAGCCGTGGCTCATCTAGTTAAAAAGCATGGCTATCCTATGGTGTTGTGCGTGGTGATACACAGGGAAAATATTCATCAGATGCCAGAGATTTTAGCCATGGCAGAAGAGTTAGGTGCTGATTATCTAGAGATTGCCAATACTCAATATTATGGTTGGGCTCATGCTAATCGCGATTTATTGTTGCCCACTCAGGAACAGTTTGTAAAAGCCGAGGCTATCGCACAAGCGTATAAAGAAAAAGTCGAAGGTAAAATGAAAATCTATTATGTGGTACCAGATTTTTATGAAGATAGACCTAAAGCCTGCATGAATGGTTGGGGCACGACTTTTCTGACGATTGCGCCTGATGGTGTGGCGCTACCTTGTCATTCTGCTCGCGAATTGCCGGGCTTGGATTGCCCGAATGTCAATGATTACAGCATCGAAGAAATCTGGAATGAATCAAAAGCTTTCAATTTCTTCCGAGGCAAAGATTGGATGAAAGAGCCTTGTCGCAGTTGTGATGAGCAAGATAAAGATTTTGGTGGCTGTCATTGCCAAGCTTATTTATTAACGGGCGATATGTACAACGCTGATCCCGTCTGTAGCAAATCACCTCATCACGGTGTAATTCAGGAAGCAATAGATGCCGCAGCGCAAAGTAGCTTAGCTGCTAACGAAAAGCCTTTGATATTCAGAAATAGTAAAAACTCACGGTTGTTATCTTGAGTTGGTGGCGTTTTTATTACTGGAGCAGTATCTTCGCCGGAAACGCTTTACTCGCTTTCGAGACTGTGAAAGTATTCTTTTTATTTCCCCCTCTTTAGCCATAGGTATCTACACAAATTTCTATCGGAGTGGGATAAAAAACACCCTAGGGGCCAATGTCATTAAGTTAAGGGCTGGGGGAAAGCAAATAATCTGTAGGGGCGAATTTGTTGCCCAGTAACTCAGTCATCAAGGATACTGGGCGAATGTGTCGCCCCTACGATCTTCACCACAATGTTATCGTTCGCGCGTGGGAATGCTAACAATTATTTGTGTAGATACCTATGCCCTTCACAAAGGGGAAAGCTAAAATCATAATACTTTCACAGTCTCTTTCGCTAGAAAAGCCTTATTACGGTCTACAGGTAGGCTACAAACTCGACGCCAGCCCCTCACAACGTTGACAGTTCAAAAATGTTTAGGTGGGTGCGCATAGCTTATCCAGCCTGCAATGCAACTTAAAAGAATAGACAAAACAGCATTTTTAATAGATTTCTGAGATAATGCGATCGTACTATTTTCTATATCCGCCCATCACTATTACCCTAAAGAGTCTTTATGGATCATAAAAAAGCATTTAAACCCTGTGATTTAGTTATTTATGGTGCGCTAGGTGATCTTTCTAGGCGCAAATTACTTATCTCTTTATACCGTCTTGAGAATGCCAATTTTATTGAGGCCGATACTCGTATTATTGGTGTCGATCTTCAAGGTTTAAAAAATGATGAGTTTATTGAGCTTGCACATACCAGCTTGAAAGAATTTTTAAGTGACGCTATTGATAGTGCGGTATGGAAGCGTTTTTCAGCACGATTATCTTATCTGAAAATTGATCTAACTCAGATGGATCAATATCAACAGTTAAATGAAGTGATAGATCAAAAAACCCGCATCATGGTCAATTACTTTGCGGTTTCACCGTTTCTTTTTAAGAGTATTTGCCAAGGTTTGGATCATTGTGGTGTTTTAACGGAAACTTCACGCATGGTTATGGAAAAGCCTATCGGTCATAATCTTCAGTCATCAAAAGAAATCAATGATGTTGTAGCGAGTGTTTTCACTGAAAAACAAGTTTATCGTATCGATCATTATCTAGGCAAAGAAACGGTATTGAACCTATTAGCTTTGCGTTTTGCTAACTCAATTTTTACGACTAACTGGAGTCACAATACCATTGATCATATTCAGATTACCGTCGCTGAAGAGGTCGGTATTGAAGGTCGCTGGGATTATTTTGATAAAACTGGTCAATTAAGGGACATGCTGCAAAATCATTTATTGCAGATTTTGACTTTTATTGCCATGGAGCCACCGGTTAATCTGGAAGCTGAAAGCATTCATAACGAAAAAATAAAAGTCCTAAAAGCATTGCGCCCCATCACGCTGAATAATGTTGAAGAAAAAACTGTGCGTGGACAATATGTCGGTGGTTATATTAAAGGTGATACGGTTCCTGGCTATTTAGATGAAGAAGGCGCTAATAAAGAAAGTACCACCGAAAGCTTTGTGGCTTTACGCGTTGATATTGATAATTGGCGTTGGGCGGGTGTGCCCTTCTATCTGCGTACTGGCAAACGTTTAACTGGCAAGCGTACGGAAATTGTTGTTTATTTCAAGCAACTACCGCATAACATCTTTAAAGATAGTTTTCGTGAATTACCACCGAATAAATTAATTATTCATCTACAGCCTAATGAAGGTGTAGAAATTGAAATGCTTAATAAAATTCCTGGCATTGATGAGCACATCAAATTACAAAAGACGCGTTTGGACTTAAGTTTTTCTGAGACCTTCAAAGAAAGCCGAATTTTTGGAGGTTATGAGAAGTTAGTCTTAGAGGCTATGCGTGGTAATCCTACCTTATTCTTGAGTCGAGAAGAAATTGAGCAAGCCTGGACTTGGGTCGATTCTATCCAAAATGCTTGGCATCATTATAAAGATGCACCTAAACCCTATACGGCAGGTACTTGGGGGCCAGTAGCCTCAGTTGCATTGATCGCTAGAGATGGTAGGGCTTGGGAAGAATAACGCCAATGGCTGTTAACTTAAGGTTGGACAAATTAGCTTAACCGTTCGCTTTTA
>Ga0194037_1000825_pt1 | contig 23950 bp, 18 predicted proteins | sample JunL306m_MetaG_FD_148653 | JGI IMG/M metagenome (GOLD analysis project Ga0194037, IMG submission 148653) | Anoxic zone freshwater microbial communities from boreal shield lake in IISD Experimental Lakes Area, Ontario, Canada - Jun2016-L304-6m | ecosystem: Environmental > Aquatic > Freshwater >...
TCTTATTCACTTCAGCAGGATTAGCTTTGCCCTGCATGCCTTTCATAACTTGTCCGACAAAAAAGGCGAATACTTTATCTTTACCACTTAAGATTATTTGGTTTTCTTTCGCGAACTAAGTAAATGTCGATCGTAATCTATAGGCCGATCGTAATGTTGGGACAGGTCGCGACCTGTCCCTACGGTGTAAAATGTACCGATTTTGCAACGATTAATAGTTAGGAAATGTAACAAAACTTAAAGCAGCAATCGATATACATGCCGGAAACGCTCAATCGCTTACGCTTAAAAAGTCTTATTCCGGCCTACTACTGGTGCTTCTCCAAGACCTTGAAAACCAAGCCTTAAAATCATCTAAATAGGTATAAACAACGGGGATGACTAATAAGCTAAGCAAGGTTGAAGTCACTAAACCACCGATTACCGCTACCGCCATTGGGCTACGGAAAGATGAATCTGCGCTACCTAAACCGCTTGCAATGGGTAACATACCAGCGCCCATGGCGATGGTAGTCATGACAATAGGCCTAGCTCGTTTGTGACAAGCATCTAATAGGGCTTGTGTTCGATTCATGCCGTGTTCACGTCTGGCGACAATGGCATATTCCACCAAAAGGATAGAGTTTTTGGTAGCAACACCCATTAACATGATTAAGCCTATTAATGACGGCATCGAGAAGGCTTTGCCTGTTAGTAATAAGGCTACAAAGCCGCCACCAAATGATAAGGGTAGTGCCGCTAATATGGTGATGGGTTGGATAAAGTCTTTAAACAGTAAAATTAGCACGATAAAAATACACAAGACGCCAGTAAGCATGGCTAAACCGAAACTGGCAAATAGTTCGCCCATCATTTCGGCATCACCGATATTGATGCGCTTTACCCCTGCTGGTAAATTCTTAATGCTAGCTAGATTCTCTACCGCAGTGGTCACGTCTCCTAATGGCAAACCAGAAAGCTCGATCTCAAAATTGATATTACGTGAGCGGTCGTAGCGATCAATAACTGCAGGGCCACTGGATAATTCAATCTTAGCCACCTGCCCCACCATGACTGAACCTGTGTTAGCTTTTGAAGTAGGCACGGCCAGTCTTTCTAATACCCTTAGATCATGGCGGCTTGCTTCTTCTAGCTTTACCACTATTGGTACTTGGCGTTGCGCTAAATCCAACTTTGATAAAGACCAATCATAATCCCCTAAAGTGGCTATGCGCAGCGTATCCGCTAAGGCCGTGGTGGTGACACCTAAATCAGCAGCGCGAGCAAAGTCCGGTCTAACTGCGATTTCTGGTCTCACCAATGCAGCACTTGAGGCGATACTACCCAAACCAGGTATGGTTCTAAGATCAAGCTCAAGATTACGAGCCGCAGTCATTAGGGCTTGTGCATCATCTCCACTTAACACCAAAACAAATTTTTCACCGGAATTACCTAGTCCTACTTTGGTTCTAACTCCCGGAAGTTTTTGCAGAGCTAAACGTATCTCTTGCTCAATGACTTGCTTACGTATGGATCTATCCTGACGATCAGCTAAAGTAATCGTTAAGGTCGCTTTACGCACTTCGCCTGCCCCTTGTGCTCCAGCCATAGGATCGGTACCCGCTGATCCACTGCCGATAGTGGTGTAAATACTATTCACATACTTGATGCCGGCAAGGAGTTTTCTTGCTGCTTCTGCACTGGCTTTAGTTTGTTCAAGACTAGAACCCGGGGCTAATTCTACAAAAACCTGTGTTTGTGGATTGTCATCGGGTGGAATAAAGCCGGTGGGCAGCAATGGGATTAACAATATTGAGCCAATAAAAAAAGCACTCGCAGCGCAGATGGTTAGAAATCTATGCTGCAAACAGCCTGTCGCTAAGTGCATATAGTTTTGCATAATGACGCCATCTTTGACCTGTTCATGAGCGCGAGCTTTTAACAGATAAGCCGCCATCATTGGGGTCAACATTCTGGCAACGACTAAAGATGCCATTACTGCTAATGCGGCAGTCCAGCCGAATTGTTTAAAAAACCGACCGGCAATACCACTCATAAAAGCTGTCGGTAAAAACACAGCAACTAAAGCAAAGGTGGTTGCTATTACAGCTAAGCCAATTTCATCCGCTGCCTCTTTTGCAGCTTGCATTGGAGATTTACCCATTCTTAAATGCCGAACAATATTCTCGACTTCTACAATTGCGTCATCAACCAAGATACCAATAACCAGAGAGAGCGCTAATAAGGTGACAACATTTAGAGAAAACCCTAAATAGTCCATGCCAATAAAGGCTGGTATGACGGAGAGCGGCAAGGCAACGGCTGAAACAAACGTAGCGCGCCAATCTCGTAGAAATAGCCAGACTACTAATATTGCCAGCAAAGCACCTTCAAAAAGCATGGTCATGGAACCATGAAACTCTTCTTTTACCGGAGTAACAAAGTTAAAAGCTTCGGTAAACTCAACATCTGGATTAGCAACACCCAACTCGGCTAAGGCTTTTTGTACACCTGCACCGACTTCAACTTCACTAGCACCGCGACTCCGATTGACTTCAAAGCCGACTACTGGCTTGCCATTTAACAAAGCTAAAGCGCGAGGTTCTGAAACCGAGTCCTCGACCTTAGCGACTTGGTCAAGTTGAATATGGCGACCATCCGCTAAAGACAATGGCATGGAGCGGATTTCAGCGACATTAGCAACGCTTGCTAAGGTGCGAACGGGCTGTTCGCCTATCCCTAAATTCATTCTTCCGCCAGCACTTTCACGCTGTATGGCCTTGAGTTGCCTTGAAATATCAGCAGCCGTTGCTCCTAAAGCTTGAAGCTTAACGGGATCTAAGGAGATCGTTATTTCTCGGGTAACACCCCCGACACGATTAACGGCACCTACACCGCGTACCGTCAATAATTTTTTGGTGACAACGTCTTCAACGAACCACGATAGTGCTTCATCATCTCGATGAGCAGAATTAACGGTAATAGCTAGAATAGGTGCAGACGCTAAATCTAGTTTAGTCACAATAGGATCGCGCAAATCACTCGGCAAATCTGTACGAACTTTTGAAACCGCAGAACGCACATCATCTAAGGCTTCTTGTACGGGTTTTTCTAAGCGGAACTCACTGGTAATGGTGACACTACCATCTTGTACCTTAGAGGTGATGTGTTTTAAGCCTTGCAGAGTAGCAATTGCATTTTCTATTTTTCGGGCGACGTCTGTTTCTAATTGTGAGGGTGAAGCACCGGGTAAAGAGGCGGTCACAGTAATGGTAGGCAGATCAAGGTCAGGAAAATTCTGAATCTTCATGGCTTTGAAGCTGATCAAGCCACCGAAACTGAGCATGACAAAGAGCATGACAGCCGGAATTGGATTTCGGATGCACCAGGTTGATATATTCATTCAGCAACCACCCTAACATGATCGCCATCTGTTAAAAAAGCCGCTCCGCTAACGACCAGACGATCATGATCAGTAATACCCGATAAGATTTCTTGTCTGTTGCCATATCGCCTTCCTAACTGGACTTTAACTTGTTTAACATGGCCAAGGTCTGAATTTTGATCTGTTAACAAAAACAAATAACTAAAGCCGTCACGCATAGATAAGGATTCTTGTGGAACGGTAAGGCCTGTGGAGGTGTTTAGATGAAATTCACCACGCGCAAACATGCCCGCACGTAAAGCACTTGAAGGTGTATTAGTTAAATCAACGTATACCAAGCCATTTCGATTTTGTAAGTTTAGAGTTGGGGCAAGATGGCGTACCGTACCCTCAACAATACCCACATTAGGTACTTCTATCGTTACCTTAATGCCAGGCTTTAATTGGGACATTTCTGCGGCCGTCACTTCAGCACGCCATTCGAGGCGATTTTGGCGTATTAAACGAAACAGTTCTTGACCTTTAGTCGCTACAGCGCCTTTGGTCGCAGTGCTTGAAGAAATTATGCCGTCATCGCTAGCTAAGACCTGGGTATATTTTAAGCGCAGCTGTTGTGCATCAAGCTGGGCTTTGGCTAATTCTACTTTTGCTTGTGTAGTCTTGGATAAAGTTTGATATTGATTGACTTGTTGGGAGCTTAAAGCGCCAGAAACTGAAACTTTATCGGCACGTTCTGCATTAATTAGAGCTTCGCTATGATTGGCTTCGGCCTCCAGTAAGGCAGCACGGCTATGAGCAATATCGATTAATACACTGTCATTAGCAAAAGTCGCTAACACTTGAGCTTTTTTTACTTTTTCACCGACTTGTGCATAAACTTCATTGAGTCGTAATTCACCAATTTCAGCACCGATAATCGCTTCTTGCCAAGCAGCAATAGAACCGTTTGCAGTCAAACTGATTGGAATATTATCAGTGCTTGCTAATGTCACCGATACGCTAAGCGCTGGGTTAGCAGGAGCTGTACTAGCTAAAGGGCTAGGTTCATGACCACGACTGAAGGCTATAACAACACCTATGATTAATACTAAAACCAGTATGAGTATGCCAGTATTACGTTTAGTCATGATTTACCTTTATAGTTTGTGTCATTAGCTTGTCTCTATTTGAATTAAAGTGGGTAATCTTTGTGCGCTTCTACACAGTGGCTTTAATATAAATTTGTAGGGGCGAATTTATTCGCCCCTACAATAAAATATTGCATTAACTCCTACTATAATTAACATAGATCTGACAAAATCATTTAGTGGTTTTGATTCGAGATGATATGTATGAATCATTAAGCATTAGTGTATATGTGATAGAAAAGTTTATCGTATTATTATCAAACTGCTACTTACTTGACTTGACTTCACCTAGAGCCATTGGATTGATCTTCCGACCAATCGCCACCAGCCGCTCGGTATAGGGCGAGCCAAGCACTGACTTGTTCCCGCTCAAGATCTGTTACTGCTAATTCAGCAGCTAGTTTCAAGCGCCTTGCTTCTTCTACATTCAGTAAATTACCTAAACCATTTTGATATAAAGTCTGTACTGCCTGAAAATTTGTAGCATAGCCCTCTAGCGCTAGTTGTGCTTCAGGCATAATTTTATCAGTACTATTTAAGCGCACTAAGGCCTCTTCGACTTCTTTGACGGCCGCGCGAACTTTACTGTGAAAGCGACTGCTAGCGGCTTGATATTTTGCTTTGGCGGTTTCAACATCAGCGGCTCGTTTGCCAGAATCAAAGAGTGGCAAGCTAAGCGTTGGGCCAATCGCCCATGTTTGAGCTAGCAATAGCGCCCCACCATTGATATTTTGTAAAGTGGGAGTAATCGTTCCTGATAAACTCAATTTTGGAAACTGCTTGGCTCGCTGAACACCAATATTAGCACTCGCCTCAGCGACATCACGCTCAGCTGCTGCAATATCGGGTCTTTGTAATAAAACTTCAGCGGGCAATGAATCGATAGTAAATTTAACTGGGCGGGGTAGTTTAGCGTTCTGATTTGGTTCAGGGTTTAATAATTGGCGTAGTTCTACTTCTTCAATAGCCGTCATGGCGACTAAACTTTTGATGGCATGTTCACTATGGGCTGTTTGTTGCAAAACGGCTTTTTGACCTTCGGCTGCACTGGCAGTTGCTAAAGCGACTTCGTTACGCGATTGAAAGCCGTGTTCAGCAGCGATGGCTGTTAAGCGTGAAGATTCAATTCTTGAGTTTGTATCAGCTAGCACTATTTGTTTCTGAGCTTCTGAATAGCGATAGGCTAAATATGCATCGGCAACTTCTACTGCTACAGCGACTCTGGCATCATGCCAGGCAGCGTTTCTGGACTCTAATTGACTGCGAGCAGCTTCTTGCTGGCGGGCTAAGCCTCCAAATAAATCAACTTCCCAGCTGGATTGAAGTCCAGCCGAATACTGGTTCCACATAAAGGGTGTGCCACCAAAGGAAGATGAGGAGCGTTTAACACCTTGAGAAAAATCAATAGTGGGCATCACAGCGCCATCAGCACTAATTACATTGGTTCTGGCTTCCTCTATACGTGCTTTAGCATCGGCCAGAGTAGCATTCACATTTTCTGCAGCTTTTAAAAAACGAATCAGCACAGGATCCTGAAAGCCTTCCCACCAGTGCATTAATTCAGCTTGATTGCCATGATGTGCAAGTTTTTGTGCATGATAATCGGGTTGTGAGCTGTACCAACTTGTTGGTGTTATTGGCTGTTCAATATTATAATCGGGCCCAACCTTTGTAAATAGCCCACCCGAACTACAGGCCGACATCAACAAAGGTATTGCCACATAAGGGATTTTAGTATTCATTAAAATAGTAGGGATAGGACGGGATTGTTAATCCAAACTTAGCTAGAGCAAAGATTTTTGAGCAATATTTCTTTAAAGCTAAGTAAGTAGAATATCTTTCAAATGCCCAAATACTTTTTGGGATCATAAAAAATAAGTTATGTAAGTTTGTTTAAATGTATTAGCGATATATTATGTCAGTTGAATTATATCAGCTAAGCCTTTACAGTCCTGTGAAAATATATAACACCGATTTAGTTGATTCGAAGCTAGGTTTATTTACTGTAGCTTTGCTTTATGAATGAGTAGATAACTTCCTAAGAGCGCTGAGCTTCAACTCTGCAAAGAGCACTCACTGATTACTAGCTACTTTAGATTATGCCGAACTGAGGCTTAGCGTATCCAGAATCAATAGCCAACTATAAACCATGTACTATAAAGTTAAACAATTTATGGTTATCATAAAAGAACTTACTACAGCCCTTAAACACTACATCAATAGGAATATCTTATGACATCGCTTGCAAAATTCTTTTTATGCCTCGTTTTATGTTGGCTAACAACTAATTCCGAAGCATTCACAGTAGTTGATATTACCAATCGTGTTAAGGAATTAGATAGCAATAAAGATGGTGGTGTGTCTATGACTGAAGCAGAAGCGGGTAATGCCACGCGCATTAAAGAACATTTTGAAAAGCTGGATGCGAATAAAGATGGCAAAGTAACCGTTGAAGAAATAAAGGCTAAAAATCAGTAATTTATTGTGTTTAGGTAAGCTTATAAGCAAGTCGGTGGTTTAGGCAAGCCTGCTAATTTGCAGGCATACTTTAAAGGCCCGTCTGGAAATAAGCGTAGTAAATACCGACTACTGCCCTGCTCTTCTCCGATCGATTTTGAAATAGCTTTGGCAAAAACTCGGGCATTGGGTAAGTGTTTATATTGCAAATAATACTCACGTATAAAGTTAATAATCTCCCAGTGCGCCTCTGTTAAGACTATGTTATTAAGTTCAGCTAAGTTCATAGCCACTTGCTCATTCCAATCGCTTGCCCGAATTAAAAAACCTAACTCGTTAGTTTCTGGCAGTGAATTTGTTATGACCATGTTTGTATCAATGAATTTTTTACCGTTAAATTAACGAAGTCGCTATAAGTAATGACTGTTATACCTTGTAATAGCTCTGAAGAACTAATACCCCTAACCTCTAAATCATCAGCTAAAGCAAAGAATTGATACTCAACCAATAAAGACCTTAAGACTTCACTTAAGAGGCCTTTCTCTAATAAGTTTAATACGGCTTTATCCAAAAACAGCACATCATCACCTGCACCTATACGCTGGAATATGGCACTATCAATCGGTGATTGAGCAATAATATGCAACATATTATTGACTATCGGTTAGTTTAAGACCCACGATGCCGACGATAACGAAACCAATCGATATTAAGCGATACCAATCCACAGATTCTTTAAATAAAAGGATACCTAAAATAGCGACGCCCACTGCACCCATGCCAGTCCATACAGCATAGGCAGTCCCTAATGGTAAGGTTTTAAGTGCCCACATTAGTAAGCCAAAACTACCGATACCTGAAAATGCCGTAATAATACTAGGCCAAAGTTTGGTAAAGCCTTGGTTGTATTTAAGACTTAATGCAAAAATGATTTCAACAAACCCTGCTGAAAACAATAACAACCACCCCATAATGCTAGCCTTTCTTTGTGTATTGAAAGCGGGTATTTTACAATACTCTCCACAATAATTTCACACTCAATGCTATAGCCTTATGTCACTCTCCGAAAATCGCACTATTATGAGCGTCTCCCAACTTAATCGTGCTACGGGACAATTACTCGGCGAACATTTCTTTAATGTCTTGGTGGCTGGCGAACTTTCAAATACTACGCAAGCGTCCTCAGGTCATTTTTATTTCACACTAAAAGATACGAATGCACAGGTTCGCTGTGCGCTTTTTAAAACACAACAACGTCGATTAACTTTTAAACCTGAAAATGGCAAACAAGTCATAGTAAAAGCGCAAGTCAGTCTTTATGAACCCAGAGGTGATTATCAACTGATAATTGAGTCTATGGAATTAGCCGGAGATGGCGCTTTACAACGCGCCTTTGACAGTTTAAAACACAAACTCGCGCAAGAAGGCTTGTTTGATGCCATTCATAAAAAACCAATACCTAAGTTACCACATTGCATAGCGGTAATTACCTCGCCAACGGGTGCAGCCATCCACGACATTCTCACCGTATTAAAAAGGCGCTTTGCGGCTATACCTATTATTATTTATCCAGTCGCTGTTCAGGGCACTAATGCTAGCTTTGAAATCGCTGCGGCAATCGAGCGTGCTAATGACTTAAAGCACTGCGAGGTTATCATTTTAGGACGAGGAGGCGGTTCTTTAGAAGATCTTTGGACTTTCAATGAAGAAAGAGTGGCGCGAGCTATATTTAATAGCGACATTCCGATCATTTCAGCGGTAGGCCATGAAACCGATGTGACGATTGCTGATTTTGTAGCAGATTATCGTGCACCTACGCCATCAGCAGCCGCAGAACATGCCAGTCCAGATCAACAAGAATGGCTTGCCCGTTTCAGACACTTAGAGGCTAGATTAGAGCAGCAATGGCAACGGCACTTAAAGCATAAACACCAGTCGTTACTATGGTTGACACAGCGCTTACAACAACAACATCCGGGGCAAAAACTTGCTAGGAATGCACAACGAGTTGATGAACTTGATGCTAGACTCAATTTAGCGATGCAAGCTCGGCTAAGCAGTCACCATAAGCATATAAAAATAACTATGGCTCAGTTATGGCAATACAATCCGGCAGTAACCATTAACAATTATCAGGATAAACAACAGTATTTAACTGCGCGTTTAGCGACAGCCATCACGCGTAAAATAGAACGCTTGCAAGATCGTTTATTAAATAACAGCCAAACCTTACATGCGGTCAGTCCCTTAGCGACATTGAGTCGAGGCTATGGCTTATCTATGCACGCTAAATCCAAAAGCATTATTCGCTCAACTGAACAACTAGGGCTAGGTGACTTAGTAGAAACACATTTAGCATCAGGCTGCTTTACTAGCAAAGTGACTCAACTAGATGAAGCGACTTTACTTTCTCCAGAACTCAGGAACAAATAAAATCACAATAGAAAATATTTGTACACGACCTAACAACATTGCAAAAATACAGACTTCTTTTTGAAAGTCGCTTAAATTAACGTAATTACCAGCAGGCCCTACTTCATTTAAACCAGGACCGGCATTATTAATACAGGTAATGGTCGCAGACAGTGCCGTCATAAAATCCAAGCCACTCAGTAATAAGGTAAAGGTTAGAATGACGATACTGACAAAGTATAAGAAAATAAAACCAGTGACTGAGTTAACAATATTATTGCTAATAACCGTATCGCCTATTTTCATCGGCCTAATCGCGTAGGGATGAATAAATTTAAACATTTCTAAGCGAGCTTGCTTCATCAAAATAATAGTTCTTATCATGCGAATACCGCCACCAGTAGAACCAGATGAAGCAGAAAGACAACTCAGCAGCAACATCCACATAGGCACAAATATCGGCCATTGGTTAAAGTCTTGAGTACTAAAACCAGAGTCTGTTGCTACACTCACGACATTAAAACTAGCGTAGCGCAAGGCCGTCATAAAATCTGGATAGGTGCCTGCCTGGATCAAAACGCAGGTTGCTATCAAAACACTAGCCAACACTAAAATTAGAAAAGTAGTGGCTTCACGGTCATTTATATAGGGTTTAAGGGATTGCTTACGCAGTGCGATGAAATGTGTGGCAAAATTTATAGCCGCCAACAACTGAAAAACAATCAACACCCTTTCTATCGAAATACTATTAAAAAAACCGATGCTTGTATCATGGGTTGAAAAGCCCCCTAAACTCATGGTTGAAAAGGCATGACAAATCGAATCAAACCAATTCATACCTGCAAAATGCAGCGAAAACATACAAACAACCGTAATACCCGCATAAACCATCCACAAGGCTTTGGCGGTTTGCGCAATACGAGGAGGTAAATCTGAGGCTTTAACTGAACCCGGGGTTTCAGCTTTATACAATTGCATTCCGCCAATACCTAATATGGGTAAAATAGCCACGGCGAAAATAATGATTCCCATACCGGCTATCCAATTTAATTCATGACGCCATAAATTAATCGACATTGGCAAGTTATCTATACCACTAAATATTGTTGCACCCGTTGTAGTTAAACCTGATACGGTTTCAAAATAAGCATCAATAAAACTGAGATTAGGCATGTAAATCATCAACGGTATCGTACAGAGTACGGGGGTTAATGACCAAGTAATCGACACTAATAAAAAACCCGTTTGTCGAGAGACTTTTTTAGTCACCTTAAACGTAGTTAAAAACATAAACGCACCCAACAACAAGGTTATCCAAGTGCCTTCAAAAAACGCATGCCTTGCACCATCTTCTGCGAGTGTTGAAGTTATAAGGCAGGTGCTCATCAAAGCACTAGCACCCATAGTGACTAAACCAAAGATATGAATAATGGTAAATATGACATTCATCGTTAATTATTAACTTTAGTTATTGAAGTGTTTTCATAAAAGCAGAATAGATTAAACTGCATCTTTAAGCGATACGCTGGAAAGATTGTTCGATATTACTAACCAACTTTTTGTCCATTGCAAACATAACAACATGATCACCATCTTTAAAAACGGTGTCATGATGAATAGAAATTACCTCACTATTCCTTATCAACGCACCTATCACTATGCCTGCTGGAAAATTAACAGCATCCACCCGACAACCCACCACAGAATTCTCATCATTATTATCATGAGCAATTGCTTCTATCGCTTCGGATGTGCCTCCACAAAGAGATGATACTTGTGCGACATCGCCACGACGAACATGCTTTAAAATACTACCTAAGGTTTCTTGATTAGGAAGTACGGTCACATCGATACCTGTACCAGGCAGTAATTTAGTGTAGGAATTGTGATTTAATAAACAGATAGTTTTTCTCGCGCCTAAGCTCTTAGCCAAAGAAGCAGAGATAATATTAACGCCATCATTATTGGTAATTGCACAGAACAAATCCGTACTTTCAATAGACTCGTCTAACAATAAGGCTTCATCAGTACAATCGCCTAATAACACGATCGCTTTGCTAAAAACATTAGCGATGGCATGTGCTCGCTTAGGATCTTTTTCAATAATCTTAACATGATGATCGTTTTCCAAAGCCAACGCTAAGCGCTTACCGACATGGCCACCACCAGCAATAATAATACGTTTAAAAGGCGCTTCTAATTTGTTTAGTTCTGCTAAAACTTTACGGACTTCATCGCGAGGCGCTACAAAAAAAACCTCATCACCTGTTTCAATGGCGACCTCACCAGTAACGCACAAATGCTTTCCATTTCTAAAAATAGCCACGACGCGCGTCTTGCCATCAGCCAAACGTTCTTTCAATGATTTAATTTTTTTACCCGTTAAAAAACCATCAGCAACCACCAACACAGAAAATAATCGCACTAATCCGCCAGCAAAATCAGATACATGCAAAGCACCTGGAAATTCAATTAAATTTCGAATAGATTCCATAACAATTTGTTCTGGGCTAATCACGATATCGATTGGAATACCGTCAGCGCCAAATAATTTAGGATTCTTTAGATAATCAATCGCACGAACACGTGCAATGGTTTTTGGGCGGGAATAGAGGGCTTTGATAATTAAGCAAGCCAACATATTGGTCTCATCACTATCTGCGACCGCTATGACTATATCTGTATTTATTACATCGGCCTGCTCTAAAACCGTTGGATGTGCGGCATTACCGGTAACGGTGGCAATATCAATACGCTCTTTTAAAGCATCAAGAAGCTCTTGCCTAACATCAATAACAACAATATCATTTTCTTCACTAGCTAACGCTTGAGCAACCGACGAACCGGTGACACCCGCACCTAATATAAGTATTTTCATAATAGTTATAATTATAGTTATAAATTATTCAACTGATCTTACGCCGCCCACAGTTAAACTTTATTGTTGGTCGGATTACGCTATCGCTAACCCGACCTACATGCCAAAAGCTAATGTTCTTTTATTGTTGTTCAATAATATCGAAGCGTTTTTCAATAATTAATTGACCTTTTTCATCAACAACCTTTACGGTCCAATCATTCTTAGCAGCATAAGCTACTAATTGATGGCTGACGGTTCGCCATTTATCATTACTTGAAATGCTTATTTTCTTTCTGTTAATTAATTTATTACCTAACCACCATTCATGAAAAATTATGCGATCTTTCATGGCAGTGACTTCAAGAAAATAATAAACGGAAACAGTTTTATGAGCAGGCAATATTAAAGGCGGGCTTAACTCAGCAGCAGGTTCGTTATTTTTGAGACCTAACGTTAATAATGCTCTAGTTATGTTAATTTTAGACCCCGATTTCGATTTGACTAAAGCGGTGTCTTTGGCTACGGCTTTAACTGTTTCAGTTACAGCATTTGAGTCTTTTGTATATGATTCTTCACTAGAAGAACTTAGCGACAAATAAAGTATTACGAAAACCAAAAGGGCAATGATAGTGAACGCTATCAATAGGCGCTTTATATTCCATACAGTAGTCTTTTTTGAATTTTGAGCGGTTTTTGCAGATTTGCTCTCTGAACTTGGGTATTTAACTTTTATTACCAAATTTTTTAAGTCTTCCATTAAATCATCCTAGTAAATAATTATTAACTATATTCATCTTAAACATTATGGGTATCAACTTAACACAGCAAAAAACAGTTACGTAGCTCGGGTTAGCGAAAGCGTAACCCGAGCTAAGTAGGCAGTTGTCGGGTTACGCTTTCACTAACCCGACCTACAAAAAACTGGGCGAATGAATTCGCCCCTACCATTTTTTTAATACTTAACTTTTTGACAGTGACACGATGCATGTCAACCAAAACTACATCAGAGTACTCCAGCCTTAAGCTGGCAAACTATTTCTTGATATACAAATCAGTAATCGTACCGGTAATCATTTCGGCTGCAAAACCAAAGGTTTCTGCAAGTGTTGGATGTGGATGTATAGTGAGACTGATATCCTCTGCATCGGCGCCCATCTCTAAAGCTAAAACAGCTTCTGAAATTAACTCACCTGCGTTAGGACCTACCATGCCAGCACCTAACAATCGACCGGTTTCTTTTTCACAGATTATTTTAGTAAGACCTTCTTTACGACCTAAACAAAGTGAACGACCACTGGCAGCCCAAGGGAAAACCCCTTTGTCATATTCAATGCCTTGCTGCTTCGCCTGATTCTCAGTCAGTCCCATCCAAGTAACTTCAGGATCGGTATAAGCAACAGAAGGAATCGTTAAGGCGTCAAACTCTGATTTCAGTCCTAAAATGACTTCAGCAGCCACTTTACCTTCATGCACTGCTTTATGTGCGAGCATTGGATTTCCGACTATATCGCCAATTGCAAATATATGAGGCACATTAGTGCGTTGCTGTTTATCTACGGTAATAAAACCTTGTTCATCAACATTAATACCGGCTAATTCTGCTGAAATTAACTTGCCATTAGGTCTTCTACCTACCGCAACTAAAACAGCATCAAACATTTCAGATTCAGGCGCACCTTTGCCCTCAAAGAATACTTTTAAACCTTCTTCATGCGACTCAATTGACTTAACGCGAGTATCTAACCAAATATTGTTATATTGTTTTTTAATGCGTCTAAATAGAGGCGTCACTAAGTCCTTATCACAACCCGGTATAATTTGATCCATCAGCTCAACAACACTGATTTCTGAACCTAAAGCATGGTAAACAGTCGCCATCTCTAAACCAATAATACCCCCACCCACGATCAATAATTTCTTTGGAACTTCTTTTAATTCCAAGGCATCGGTAGAGTCCCATAAACGTGGGTCATCATGAGGAAAGATAGGGATTTTAGTTGGATGAGATCCTGCAGCAATAATAGCTTGATCGAAGCGAATGGTCTTTACACCCTCTTCAGTGTTTACCGCTAAAGTATCAGGTGAAGTAAATTGACCCGTTCCGTGTATCAATGTTACTTTGCGCTGTTTAACCAGACCGGCTAAACCTTCATTTAAGGTTTTAGTGATGCTTTCTTTCCATGCTTTAATTTTAGGCAAATCTAAGCTAGGTTTGCCATAACTAATACCATGTGACTCAAATTCATCGACTTCATGAATAATTTGAGCAACATGTAATAAGGCTTTTGAAGGGATACATCCTACATTTAAACAGACGCCACCCAATACAGGGTATTTTTCGATTAAAACAACCTGCTTACCTAAATCAGCGGCACGAAATGCTGCGCTATAACCACCAGGACCACCACCTAATACCAATACTTCCGCGTGCAAAACTTCTTCATTCATAGTAATTGTTCCAATTAAAGTAACAAACGGCGAATATCACTTAAATTTTGTTTGATAAGAGCCATAAATTTTGCGCCTTCAGCACCGTCAATAACCCTATGATCATACGTTAAATCTAATGGCAACATTAAGCGTGGCACAAATTCCTTGCCATTCCAAACCGGTTGCATTTTGGCCCTAGTTACACCCAATATAGCAACTTCAGGTGCATTAACAATAGGTGTAAAAGCCATACCACCGATACCGCCCAAGCTAGAAATGGTTAAGCAACCACCTTGCATATCAGCAGGCATTAATTTACCTAGACGTGCTTTCTCGCTTTTTTCATTTAATTCTAAGGCTAACTCATTAATACTTTTAGTGTTGGCATTGCGTAAAACAGGCACAACTAAACCATTTGGGGTATCTACAGCGATACCAATGTTTAAATATTTCTTTAATATTAAGCTTTCACCATCGGCAGATAAAGAGGCATTAAAATTTGGAAACTGCTGCATGGCAGCCACTAAGGCTTTAATGATGAACATCAAGCCAGTGATTTTGACTTCGCCTTTAACTTTTTCAGCATTAAGGCTATTACGGAAAGCTTCTAAATCAGTAATATCGGCTTCATCATGGTAAGTTACCATGGGTAAGTTTAACCAAACACGACTTAAGTTTTGTCCAGTTAAACGTTTAATTTTACTAAGCTTAAGTGTTTCAGTTTCACCATAAGGTGTGAAGTCAACGGCTGGTATACTGGGTATTCCTGCTCCTGTAGCAGCTACGCCTTCAGCCATGACTTTTTTGACGTATTTTTTGACGTCGTCTTTTAAGATTCGAGATTTACGACCACTACCTGTTTTGATTTTAGCGACATCAACACCCAATTCACGGGCAAATAATCGAACAGAGGGTGAAGCGTGTGCTTTTCTTTGAGTTGGATCTGAGTCAAGAACAGCAACTTCAACTTGTGTATTAACGGGTTGCTTGATTGGCTCTACTTCTTTAACGACAACTGGCGCTTCTACCTGAACAATTGGCTCAGGTATCGAAGCTTCTGGAACAGGAACAGGCGCAGCAATGGCTTGATCATTATTAGCGAGTACCGTTGCAATTAAAGAGCCTTCAGAGACTTTATCACCGGGTTTGATATACACTTGTTGTATTGTGCCAGAAACACTAGAGGGCAAGTCCATACTCGCCTTATCGGTTTCTAAGGTAGCAACTGTTTGTTCCAGCGCTACCACATCACCCGCTTGGATTAATACTTCTACAACATCAATTTCAGCGACATTTCCAACGTCAGGAACTTTTATTTCTATTAAAACAGTCATGATTGTTCCTTATCGTTAAATGAGCCAAGGAGCTTTAGCATCTGGATCTATGCCATATTTGGCAATAGCAACCTCTACTTTAGCCAGATCAAATTGACCTAAATCAGCTAGACTCTTGAGTGCAGCAATAGTGACGTGATAACGATTTACTTCAAAAAAGCGTCTTAAGTTTTCACGAGTATCTGATCGCCCAAAACCATCAGTACCTAATACAGTATAAGATGCACTGATCAAGCTACGAATTTGCTCAGCAAATGCTCGCGTATAATCAGTAGCCGCAATAACGGGGCCAACTGCTTTAGCTAAGCAACTGGCGACATGAGATTGTTTTGGAGGTTCAGTTGGATGAAGTCGATTCCAGCGCTCACAGCTTTGACCATCACGCGCCAACTCTGTAAAGCTTGGGCAACTCCATAGATCAGCCTCAATACCCCAATCATTTTTAAGCAATTCAGCGGCAGCTTCAACTTCACGAAAGATAGTGCCAGAACCTAATAACTGCACTCTAGGTGCTTTACTAGTCTCACCATCACTAAACTTATACATACCTTTGAGTATATCGAGCTCAATACCTTTGGGCATTGCTGGATGGCTGTAATTCTCATTCATTACTGTTATGTAATAGAAAATATCTTCTTGCTCTACATACATACGTCTTAACCCGTCTTGAATAATGACAGCTAATTCATACGAATAGGTAGGATCATAAGAAACGCAATTAGGAACAGTCGCAGACATTAAATGACTATGACCATCTTCATGTTGCAGACCTTCACCATTTAAAGTGGTTCTGCCTGCTGTACCACCCATTAAGAAACCACGAGTACGTTGATCAGCTGCAGCCCAAATTAAATCGCCAACGCGTTGAAAGCCGAACATGGAATAATAAATAAAGAACGGAATCATTGGGACATTATGCGTCGAATAAGCTGTACCCGCTGCTATCCAATCACACAAACCACCGGCTTCATTGATACCTTCTTGTAAGACTTGTCCATGCTTATCTTCTTTATAAAACATCAGTTGATCAGCATCTTGCGGCGTATACAATTGTCCAACTTGTGACCAGATACCCAACTGTCTAAACATACCTTCCATACCGAAAGTTCTAGATTCGTCAGGGACTATCGGCACGATACGTTTACCGATATTTTTATCTTTAACTAATATATTAAGTAGATTAACGAAGGCCATCGTAGTAGAAATTTCGCGACCTTCACGTGTAGCTTCTAATAACGTTTTAAAATCGCTCAGTACAGGCACATCTAAGGCATAAGACTTAGCTCTTCTGGAAGGCAAATGCCCGCCCAATTCAGCACGGCGTTGCTGCATGTAAACCAACTCTTTTGAACCTTCCGGGAAGGTCAAATAAGGCAATTCATGAATTTCCTCGTCAGTAACTGGCAAATCATAGCGATCTCTAAAATGCGTCAATGAGATTTCACTCATTTTTTTCTGCTGATGAGAAATATTCTGAGCTTCACCAGAGGAACCCATGCCGTAGCCTTTGATGGTTTTAGCCAAAATAACTGTAGGCTGACCCTTATGATTAACGGCGGCATGAAATGCAGCGTAAGTTTTGGCGGGATCATGTCCGCCACGATTTAATTCCCAGATGTCGCGATCAGACCAATCGGCGACCATGGCTTTTAACTCAGGTGAGTTAAAGAAATATTCACGAACATAAGCACCGTCTTTGGCTTTAAAGGTTTGGAAGTCACCATCAACACAAGCCATCATCCGTGCAGCTAAAACGCCATTTGTATCGCGTGCAAATAAAGCATCCCAACGTTGACCCCAAACTAATTTGATCACGTTCCAACCAGCACCACGGAACTCACTTTCTAATTCTTGGATGATTTTGCCATTACCGCGCACTGGTCCATCTAAGCGTTGCAAATTACAATTAATGACAAAAATAAGATTATCTAATTTTTCACGGCCAGCCATACCAATGGCACCTAAAGATTCTGGCTCATCGGTTTCACCATCACCCAAGAAACTCCATACCTTACGATTTGAAGTATCTGCGAAGCCGCGATCTTCCAAATAGCGCATGAAACGAGCTTGATAAATAGCCATAATGGGGCCTAAGCCCATAGAAACTGTTGGGAACTGCCAGAAATCAGACATTAACCAAGGATGTGGATAAGAAGGTAGACCATTACCGTCTACTTCCTGACGGAAATTATCCATTTGCTCTTGCGATAAGCGACCCAGTAGAAAAGCACGAGCATAATCACCCGGTGTTAAATGCCCTTGAGTGAAAATCAAATCGCCTGCATGTTGTTCAGAAGCGGCATGCCAAAAATGGTTATAACCTACGTCGTAAAGTGTTGCTGCGGAAGCAAAACTAGCAATATGCCCACCGACATTTGTATGTTTATTAGCTCTTAATACCATCATCATGGCATTCCAGCGCACATAAGAACGAATTTTTTGTTCTATGGTAGCATCACCAGGAAATTGCGCCTGTCGAGAAACAGGAATGGTATTAAGGTAAGCGGTATTTGCGCTGAATGGGATATCAAATCCTGAATGTCTTGTTGCTGCAACGAGCTGTTCAATCAGAAAGTGTGCTCGTTCACTGCCGTCTTGCTCGAGTACCGATTGCAGTGCTTCTATCCACTCTTTAGTTTCTGCCGGATCTATATCGTGTTGTCCGGTAATTTCTGATATTAAGCTGTTATTCATGAGTAATCCTGTTGGGACGGGTTGTGCATGGCTTAAAAAGTACGGCATAAAGTTAATAAATAACTTTGACCGCCTGAACTCTCTCTTTGTTAAGCATTTCTGGCAACTTCTGACCAGTGCTATCTAGCTAAAGGTGGATAGTATATACAAATGACGCAAGTCAATACACCCGTTTTAGCAAATGCCAGCTTAACTGCTGTTAATAAAACAGATTTTCTTCAACTGCTGCAGGGCTGTTTTAATGCCATAGGTACATAGGACAGTATTAATCAGTCAATAATCACAATTAAAACTGCCCTTACAAATCGTGCTAACTTACTTATTATTCAAGCAATTTGATAGCTAGGTATTTATGTACTTCTAAGGTAAAGCTTACAACAAATTAATATTTATGTCTGAGTTGTGCAATTATGCAGAAACAAGTAATTTCCAACTAGACAATAATCTTATTTATTGACGGCTGTTTTATAGCCCATAATTAAGAAATTTTTAGGGCGGGTTAGCCATAGAGACTTTGAAAGTATTATGATTTTAGCCTCCCCCTTTGAAAAGGGTGAGAGCAAAACGAGGGGGCAGAGAGGGATTTTTACGTTATAAATTACTAATATTCAATGATTATTTTTATAGACCCAATCTCCCCTAACCCCTCTTTGCTAAAGAGGGGAAATAAAAGGAATACTTTCACAGTCTCCATAGCATAACGAGACATCTCGTAGCTCACTGTGTAGGGTTACGCTATCGCTAACCTGACCTCCAATCTACTGTTTTTTAGTTACTGCGTAACGTTAGTTATTAATGCTATCTTTGCCTATCGTTGAGATAGCTTCTTGAACCGTCGTCATAAATTGCGCAGGAAAAATGATCGTGGAGTTTTTCTCAGTGGCTATTTCAGCCATGGTCTGCAAGGTTCGAAGCTGTAGCGCGACCGGATGCAGCGCAATAATATCAGCTGCTTCACCCAACTTTACTGCCGCTTGAAATTCACCTTCAGCAGCAACAATTTTGGCACGACGCTCACGTTCTGCTTCAGCCTCTTTCGCCATGGCACGTTGCATATTATCAGGCAAGGTAATGTCTTTAATTTCGACTGCAGTTACCTCAGCACCCCAAGGTTCAGTGTGACCATCAATGACATTTTTGATTTGCAGATTAATAGCACTTGTCTGCGACAACAATTGATCTAAAGAAAACTGTCCGACTACATTACGCACTGTAGTTTGACTGATTTGATTCACAGCACTAGTGATATCCTCAATAGCAACAACTGACTTTTTGGGATCAATAATTTTATAATAAGCGACAGCAGCAATATCGATCGAAACGTTATCCTTAGTAATAATTTTCTGTGAAGGGATATTCATGGTGATGGTGCGTAAAGTCACTGAGGTCATTTGTTCAAAAAACGGAATAAGAATAATCAACCCTGGGCCGCGAACTCCAGTGAGCTTACCTAAAAAGAAAATAACACCACGATCATATTCTTTGACAATCTTCAAAGACATGAAGGCTAAGACTATAAAAACGAAACAGATGATACCCAAACTATTATCTAAAAACATACACTATCCTCATGCTTACAATTAAATAGACTTCATAATGAATGAAGAACTATAGTAGCAAGCAGCACCTCAGTCAAGCACCCAGATAATACCTAAGCTTTTATTATTAAGGACTACTAATCTTTAATATTTGAAGACTATATTGGCATGAATCCGATTATCACCTGCTTTGGTAGTTCCTCCTGAAACCGTATCTAGAGCAGTAGCAAATGCTATATTACTCATAAAGTAATCTCGCCATTGAATACGAGCCCCAATACCAGTCCCACTTAAATTCCAATCCTTTACTTGTGATACAGTAGTACTTTGCAAATTTCCATGACCATAATCATAAAAAGCAAATAGATTCATCTTTTGCCAAGCAGGGGTAGAGATTTCGAATTTGACTATCTGACCACTATCTGCGCCTGTTTCACGTTGCGCATAACCCCGCACATCGAAACTACCTCCAATACCTAATTGCTCTCCTGCAATAAGAGAATCCTGACTATACTGACCTATCAGGTTAGCCTGTATTACCCAGTCTTTGATATTGACTGAAAAATTAGATCCATAATGTAGTAAATTCCAATCTTGCTTGGCATTAAGTCGAGATGCCTGATAGTAGCTTTCGGCATTGTTACCACCAAAATTAGTATTAGCCACCCATTGCACATAATAACCACCTAGGATGTTTTGCCAAGAATAATCGCCTCTATAAAGCACGCTATAAGGTGCACTACGCACATTAGCACCTATTTGATAATTTTGAAATTGTATGTCATTAATGAAGAATCGATTATCAATCCCTATATCTAAACTATGTTCGTAGCGCCCCCATTTTGGTAAATACTGCTGATAATGAATACCATACATTTCACCAGAACCTGTCACTGTTAAATCAGTTGCAACAGTACCGGTATTGACTGAAGAATTGGCATAATAGACATTAAGCCAGCCCTTTATTCGGTAGATTGGTAAGCTGTAGCTTGCACCGTACTGTTGAACAGTATCGGCATGATCAGGTGAGGTCGAATAACTTCCATTAATTACATGATCCATACCCCATAAATTACTGTATTGCAGAGCGCCAATTAGCCGATAAGCTCCCGATCGATCTGTACCATAATTATTCGCTGCTAAAGTCACTTGATAAGGCCTCTGTTCAGATACAGCTACCTGTGCATCTAGCTTGTCTTGTTCTTGACTGGGCTTAAAAATAACCTGCACTTGTTTTGAGGGGTGCTTATTAGCCACTTTAAGGGCTAGTGATAAATCTTGAGTATTAGGAGAATCTTGCTTAGTTAAAACAGGTAAACTGGCAAGAATATTTTCTTTTGTGAAGTTTTCATTACCTGTCACCTGAATCTGTCCTAAAGTAAAAGAAATAATCTGTAACTTCACATTTCCAGAAGCCAAGGTTTGCGGTGGCACAATTACTTTATAAAATGTATGCCCTTGTTCTTGGATAAGTTGTTCAAGTCCTTTACTTACCTGCTGTAGTTCTTTAAGTGTATAAGCTTTGTTTTCCAGACCTTTAAAGTAGTCACTCATTAATTGACTAGGAATTGGAGACACACCCTCTGCAGAAAAACTCTTAATAGTAAATTTAAATTCCGGCGGCACAGCGGCAAAACCATGCAATCCCGGAATTAACCACAAACTAACTATCAATATCGTGCAAGTAAGTGGAGGAGCTAACATAGCTATTTTGTGTTTAATAATTACCAATGTATTTAATAAATTCATATAGTACATATAATTTTTTAACAACCATTATTAGCCGAACTTGGAGGAGTATTTCCCAAGAGCGTAGAAGATGATGGCAAAGGCGTGGGCGCTAGCGCATCAGGACTTATCGTAAATTGGGTTCCATTCGAAGGAGTTGGCAAAGTAGCCACTGCTTGACCTGATGAACTCGTAGATAAGGTTTGACCTGCTTGAACTTGAACTGTAGTAGAACCAGTTGAAGTCGCTTGGACTGGTGCTGGCGTAGACGTAAGCCCAGATACGGACGCAGATAAAGGCACTGATGCGGGTGTTGATGCCGAAATAGACGCAGATGCGGGCGCAGGTGCTTGGGAAGATGAGGTCGCAGGAGCCGTATTAACACTCACCGTACCACTAGCCACCGATATAGAAGTCTCACCTTTAGTTGCAGGTTTATTATCCGCTATGGTTTTAGGGTCAGTTTTATCTATATCTGGCCTAGGTGCGTTTATTACTGGAGTACTTGGAGGCGTTACATAGACCTTTGGCGGCTCATTAGGATTTGATGCGCTACAACTACTACCAGTAGGAACATCCACAGTTGCTGTTGGGTTGGTAACAGTGGCTATACCACTCCAATTAGCAACGACTGTGCTTTTACCATCCGTCTGAGTATCCGTTCCAGTTCCACGAATACCAATAGTAGCAACTGGAGTATCTAAAGCATAGGCACTATGATCAGCCTTACCAATACTACCTGTCAGGGTTCGCATTCCTCCAGTGGTTAAAGCAAATACAATCTGATCTTTCTTATTTTTAATCTGATAATTATAAGTCCTAATATCCATGTCACTACTTGCTTGCAAGGTTACTTTTTGACCATCAGGAAATACCATCAGAGCATAACTATCTTTTTCAGAATGAATAGAATCTGAATTATATAAAGGTTTTCCGAGTGATAAGGGCCTCTCTTTTGCATCCTTATCAGCATGATTGGTTGCTCCTACTTGACCTTTAATTTCAACCACCCGTGCCACAATACTTTTTTCAGTTCTCTCTGCATTAGCCGACTCCTCCTTAGCTCTATCTTCACACTCTTGGTTACAAATGCCGATAGTAAACTCTGACTTTTCTGTGGCTGACTTTACCGTACTAGTGGGTGTTTTTATTTGAAAACCTTGAGGCTTGTCTTTAGCAATATCACCAGTACTAGCATTAACCGAACCCTCATGCAAAACTAATTGCGCCGATTTAACTTCAGATTGATTATTATAAAGATCAACAGTAAAGTTACTGTCTGGGCGGACTGTTACTTTGGCTCCATCAACAAACTCGACAATCACAAAACTACGCTCAGTAGTCTGAATATTGTCAGTCTCAAAAATCTCTGCATCTTTACCCAAAATTCTGGGTGCAGCACCCGGCAACTGCGCAGCATTACTCCCTTTTGAAAAACTGACATGACCCGCTAATGACGGCAATGCGCAAGCTGGAAAACTCAGCAACATGCAAACCCACAAACTAAAATATTTGAAGGCACTACGCTGCATTCGAATCTTTATATACAAAACCAAGAATCTGATCATTTGCTACATTCTTTAATAGTTTTGGCCTTAAGAGGATTAGACACTGAAGACCCACTAGAACCACCAACAGTAGTTGCTGATGATTCATTTACCCCACCGTTAACTGCCGCAGAACCTCCTGCAGGAGGAGTTGACTGTGGCGCCATAGAATTCCCGACAGCACTAAAATTATTACTTACCCCTGCAATCCCAGAAGAACTGGCCTGTGAAGCCGTTGTAGCTACAACAACTGAAGTAACTTGATTAACAACATTAGTTACTATGGCTGCTTGTGCGGGAGCGGGAGCGGGTGCCGGTGCTGGGTTACCAGCTGGTACGGGATTGCCCGTCGGTGCAGGGCTACCTGTCGGCGCGGGGTTACCCGTCGGTGCGGGGTTACCCGTCGGTGCGGGGTTACCCGTCGGTGCGGGGTTACCCGTCGGTGCGGGGTTACCCGTC
>Ga0194037_1000826_pt1 | contig 23916 bp, 15 predicted proteins | sample JunL306m_MetaG_FD_148653 | JGI IMG/M metagenome (GOLD analysis project Ga0194037, IMG submission 148653) | Anoxic zone freshwater microbial communities from boreal shield lake in IISD Experimental Lakes Area, Ontario, Canada - Jun2016-L304-6m | ecosystem: Environmental > Aquatic > Freshwater >...
CCTTATTTTAACGTTAACAAAAATAGAAGTAGTGACGCGTTAAGTAGAAGTATTGCTACTTTATCTGTCAACTACAATCCTACTAATTGGTTGTCTATAAGTGGTAGAGTGGGTTATGATACTTATTCTCAAAATGGATATACTAAATGGGATTCCTCTTCTTACTTCTTGACAAGAGCTCAAAAAGGAGCACAAGAAAACTATTATCGTAAGTATTATGGTTATAACCATACTGTTACTGCCGTTGCTAAAAAGAGCTTTGGTAAAATCAATACTCGTTTAATGATTGGTAACATGTGGCAGGATTATGAAACTCAAACTTATGCGATCTTTGGTAATGATATCGCTGATGCATTACGTACAGATAGTGGTAACACGAATCCTATTACAAGAATTAGAAATAGTAATGCGACTCGTTTTGGTTTACCAAACTATAATATCAGCCGTCAAGCTGCTTATTTTGGTGAAGCATCTATTAACTATGATAACAAAGTATTCTTTACTTATTCTCATCGTTTTGAAGAGTCTTCCATTTTCCCAGTTTCAAGTAGAGCTTATGATTATCCAGCAGGAAGTGTGAGCATGATTTTATCAGACATCTTCCCTGCCGTAAAATCTCAATTAAACTACTGGAAATTAAGAGGATCATTGGCTAGTACTGCACGTTCAAGTGCTCCATATGCGAACCAAGCGATCTTAAACTTTAATACTGGTAGCGGTGGTGGATACTATTATGATTTCACCAATGCGAATCCTTACTTAACTCCTGAGCGTCAAAAAACTTTTGAAATAGGTTCTGAATTTAAATTCAAAGGCAATCGCTTAAGCGCTGAGATTACTTATTACAAAACTGAAAACAAAGACTTGATTGCGGAGAACTTTAGAGCAAGTTATGCAACAGGATATGTATTAAATACTTTGAACGTAGGTGCAAATGAAAACACAGGGGTGGAAATGGTGTTGGATTATCAAGTGATCAATAAAAAAGATTTTACTTGGAACACTCGTTTCAATTTTAACAGAATGCGCAACCAAGTAACGCAATTACCAGCTAACGTTCCTGAGTTTTATATTTCAGATACTTGGGTATATGGTAACGCTCGTGGTGGTTTAACACAAGGAGGTCCTACTACTACCATTACTTCTTATGGTTATGCTCGTAATAATGCAGGACAAATCTTAATTGATCCAGCAACGGGTATACCTGTTTTAGATAATAACTTTAGAGTGCATGGTGATAGAAATCCTAATTTCACTTTAGGATGGTTAAATAATATTACTTATAAAGATTTACGCGTTTCTTTCTTGTGGGATTTAAAAGTGGGCGGAGATATATTTAATGCCACTGAAATGTATTTAACAAGAATTGGTCGTAGCCAAAGAACAGCAGATAGATTAACTCCAAGAGTGATTACTGGTATTTTAAAAGATGGTTTAGAGAACACAGGCACACCTACTCAAAACAGTATTGCTATTGTTCCTTACTACCAACAAACTTACTATACTACTATGCCGGAAGAAGAGTTCATCCAAAAAAATGTAAACTGGTTTAGATTGAGAGATATTTCTTTCAACTATAATATCAAGAAGTTCATGACTGAAGGTATTGCTAGATACACTAAATCAATGTCTGCATTCTTAACGATTAATGACTTAATTCTAATTACCAATTATAAAGGGCAAGATCCTGCTGTTGGTGCGAACTCTGCAGCTAGCCGTGGTGTGAGTGGTTTTGGATTTGACTACGGAAATATGGGTGCGCCTGTAAGTTTTAACATGGGAATTAGAACCACTTTTTAATCTTTAATATTGAAAAATATGAAATATAATTTTAAACATCTATTAGTAATTAGCGCTTTAGTAGTAATGGGTGTAGCTTGTTCTAAAAAAATTGACGAAGCTTACGCTAACCCTAACTATGACGTAAAAGTCGCGCCTGAAACTTTACTTCCTCAGATAGTTTCCTCTATGGCAGGCAACTATGGTGGTCATGGTCCAATGAACGATATCCGTTATATTGGAGCCTACATTCAAAACTTTGCTTACTATTCTACTTTAAGCAACTTTGATAGAATGGGATATGCAGCTGGTACTGATAATGCCGCTTCATTTTGGCGCTCTCATTATTATGACATTGGTCAAAATAATAAAAAAATGATTCAGTGGGCCATCGAAAACAAACAATGGGATTACGCCGGTGTGGGTGATGCTGTTTTTGCTTGGAGTTGGTTAAACCTAACTACTTATCATGGTGAAGTCATTTTAAAAGAAGCATTTAACACCGATCAAATTACCTTTAAGTATGATACTCAAGAAGAAGTATATACTGAAGTAAGAAGATTGTGTTATGAAGCTTTAATGTATTTAAACAAAACTGGAGATAATGCAAGCCAAGCTAATTTAGCCAAAGGTGACGCCTACATGTATAATGGAGATGTTGCTAAATGGAAAAAATTTGTATATGGTGTATTAGCTCGTTCTTATAATCAACTTTCAAATAAAGCAGATTACAAAGCGGATTCAGTTATTTACTATACCAACTTAGCGATCAAAGAAAGTTCCGATGATGCATTGGTAAAATTTGCTGCCACTCCAGTGAGTGCTACGAATAATTTCTGGGGACCTTTTAGAGCGAACCTAGGGGGTGCAAGTACAACAGGCCCCACTGCAATTAGACAAAGTGCATTTATTGCAAATTTAATGAGCGGAGCAAACAGCGCTTTCCCTGGTGTTGCCGATCCAAGAGCTATTTATTTATTGCGTTTAAATACAAATGGTACATTTAAAGGGGTCGCTCCCAACGTGGGCCAAACGGTATTAGCTGCAAACGATCGTCCAGAAAATTTCTGGGGGGTAGCTCAAGTTTCTGCATCCAATACAGCTCCTGCGAATGATTTAAACTGTCGTTTTGTTTTCCGCAACAATGCGCCTTTCCCTGTAATGACTGCAACCGAAATGTCTTTCATGAAGGCGGAAGCAGCTTTCTTAAAAGGAGACAAAGCAACTGCTTTAACTGCTTATAAAGATGGTATCAGTAAGCACTTTGATATGTTGATGAATTATTACAACACCAACGTACCTACTGCGAATGTATTGACTACTGGAGTGAGAGATGCTTTCTTAGCAAATCCTTTAGTAGTGCCAACCAGTTCTGCTAACTTAACTTTATCTATGATCATGTTACAAAAGTATATTGCTATGTATGCATATGGTGCTTTTGAAACTTGGACGGATATGCGTCGTTACCATTATATTGATGTTGATAAAACAACAGGTAAACAAGTTTATACCGATTTTGTAGTACCCACTGGTGCTGGATTGTATGAAGACAACGGCGGTAAATTAGTATATAGAGTTCGTCCAAGATTTAATTCAGAATATGTATGGAACATCAATGAATTAGGTAGAATTGGAGCCACTCAATTAGATTATCACACTAAAGAACAGTGGTTCTCTCAAAAATAAAAAATTCTAATAAAAAATACATTATGAAAAAATCATTACAACATATACTTTTAGGAGCATTTATGCTCGTGATTGGATTAGTTGCTTGTAATAAGGATACCGAATATTTAGCGGAACCTGTTATTACCGGAACCAATTCCTTTGTGAAATTTGTTCACGAAGCACCCAATTTAGCAACTATTACAGGACAAATAGACAACATTACGGTTTCTAGAATGAACTGGTCTACATTGGCGTTTGATAAATTAACAGGCACGCCTATTGCGTATGATAAGACGTTCCCTACAACTACTAACGTTTATCTTTCAATGCCTTCTGGCCCACAAACTTTTAAATTTAGTTTAGCTGCTGTAAGTCAAAAGGATTCAGCTGAATTATTTTTAAAATCATTTCAAACAGATCCAGGTAAATATTATAGCGTTATCTTAACTGATTCTGTGAGAGCAGCAAGCGCAAGCAAAGCTATCATTTTACAAGATGATATATTGCCATTAGACGTATCTCAAATTGGTATGCGTTTTGTGCATGCTATTTGGAATGATACAGCAGCAAGTACAGTCGACATTTTTTCAGCAAGAAATAACAGAGTTATTTTTTCTGCAAAAGGGGCAGGATCTGCTTCTACTTTCTCAGCGTTTAACTACTTTACTACTTCTGATACATTAATCGTAAGAAGAGCGGGTACTACGAATGAATTAGCGCGTTATAATAGTTTTGCACCTACACCAGGACGTAACTATACTTTAGTGTATAAAGGAAATGGTACGGTAACGCTTTCTACTGGAAAGCCTCGTTCCTTAATGTTATATGGCCACTAATAAGTTAATCTAACTTATAAAAAATAACCTCGTCCATTCGACGAGGTTATTTTTTTGTCCTATTTTTAGGAATAATACGTTACCTATGAAAACATATAAGATATTGGGCCAATTGTTATTATTATTTGTGGGCTTGCACACCAATGCGCAAACTAGTATATTAAATTGGAATGAAGTAACGGATCAATTTGGAACATTGCCCAATAGTATTAAAGTTTTTGAATCAGATAAAATTTTCAAGGATAGTAATTTTGTGGGGTATTATGTTTCTATTAATACGAAGGATAAAAAATTAGAAATGGGGGCCGATACTACTTTGTATCGTCGCTATACTCCTCAACAATTTTATAACCGAATTGGACAACCTTATATAGTGGTGAATAGTTCATTTTTTGAATTCGTACATAATACCAATGTCAATATGGTTGTAAAAGAGGGCTTACCAGTTTCTTATAATATTCATAGTATTCCAGCAAAGGGGAAAGATACTTTAACATACACCCATGTATTAGGATCTGCTTTGGGTATGGATAAAAAAGGCAAAATGGATGTGGCATATACCTATACCGATTCTAACAGCAAGGATGTGTTGTATCAACAAACAGTCATGAAACCTTTTAGAGATTCCAATTTAAAATTATCGGTCAATGATACTCGTTTAAAAGAGTTGACTCCTTGGAAAGTAAAATGGGCCAATGGAGGCGGTCCTGTTTTAATGAGTGAAGGACAAATTCATATTACAAATGATGATGAACGCAAATTTGCAGGTAAAGCCATATTGGATTATCATCCTCGAACAGCGATGGGATATAAAAAAGATGGCACATTAATTATTATGGCCATACAAGGGAGAATGAAAGGGATTGCTGCTGGAATCACACTTACCGAGTTGGCAAATTTATTTCAACAACTAGGTTGTTATGAAGCCATCAATTTAGATGGCGGCGGAAGCTCTTGTTTATTAGTTAATGGAAAAGAAACCATTAAGCCTTCAGACCCAACCGGCCAAAGGCCCGTCCCCGCTGTGTTTTATGTGAAATAATAAAAATTAATTTCAATCCAATTTATTTTTTTGCTTCAATAATTTTTGGTTCAGGTAATTTTTTAATGCGCATATTTTTAAACCGAATGACATCTCCGTGACCTAAAAACCCAATATGTCCAGTAGTTCTGGCTAATCCAGGATGTTCTTTATGATCCATCGTTCCATTTTTGATGGCTTCTTTAATATCGCCTTCATTGATAACAGTTCCATTTAAAGTCACTTTAATTTTTGTACCTGACAAAATAATTTCTTCTTGATTCCACTCACCGACTGGTTTTAAAAAACCTCTTTTGGCTGGCATAATACCATACACAGATCCATGGTATTGATACGGGAACAAATTCTTATAGATGTCTGCTTCGTTATCCAATACTTGAATTTCCATTCCTACATAAGCTGCATCTCCTTCTAATGGAGCGTGCAATCCAATTCCGTTATTTCCTCCAGGGGTCAATTGGAAATCAAATCGATAAATAAAATTGTCATATTCTTCTTTAGTATATAAATTTCCGCCCCCCTTTGCTTGTGGATTTACTTCTATCGCACCGTCTTTCAATAAATAGCCTGCTACATTTCCTTGCCATTGATCTATATTCGTACCGTCAAATAAGGAAACAAAGCCATCTTTTTGTTCCACTTCACTTAAAGATACTGGCGCCTCAGTTGGAAGCTCTCTCAAATAAATATTGCGATAAGCAACATAAGTTCCATGGGCTTGTAATTCTATTTGCTCTTTTGTAAAAATGGGAATTTTACGATCCCAATAATTTTCAAGAATGACATTATCGGTTACTAATATTCCATTTAAATATACGGTCACTTTTTCCCCTTTCATGATAATATGAAAAGTATTCCATTCTCCAATTTTATTATCAGCAACTAATAATGGCTTGCTTGGGTACTTTGTGTTATTATATAATCCTCCAGAACCCACTTGAGCACCCACTTCGCGGCGACTGGTATCCCAAATTTGTACTTGAGGAGATCCTCTTAAATATATTCCTGCATCTCCTTTTTCAGTGATTTTCCAATCCACATACATTTCAATGTCACCATATTTTTTTTCGGTCGCTAAATTATCGCCATGTCCTGTAAAAATGAGTAATCCGTCTTTTACAATCCAGTCTTTTGCAATGCTTTCGTTTGCCTTTTGTTGTGCAACTTGTAACGCGCTATCACTCATTTTAGAACGTGCTATAGGGTTACTCACTAAGCCTTTCCATCCTGTTAAATCTTTGCCATTAAATATATTCACGAAACCATAATCGTAAGGCATTTTTAATAAGTGTGCTTTTAATTTATTGACTAGGATAGCACTGTCTTCTCCTTTAATAAAAGGTGCAGCTTTTTCAAGCACTTCTCTCACTATAGGCCCTTTGATACTTTCATTATTGATCGCTAATCTAGTCACCATTAACGCAGCATCCTTTTGCATAGCTTCATCTTGCAAAAATTTACCTATAAACATAAACGCACCTAATGAAGGAATACGAGATGCATTATTTAAAATTCTCTTTTTCTCCATATCATTTCCGCTGCTAGCTATGACTGCTTGCATTTGATCTTGCAATGCCAATAGTTTCATGGCATGATTCATTGACTTAGGAGCTTCTGCCACATTTTCTTTCCTCGGACTTAATGGACTCAATAAAGTATGCACTGTTTCCTCTGAGGATAATAAATTCATTTGCGACTTTAAGAAAGTAGCAGCATAGGGTGTATTTTTTTTCTTGGATTGTTGACTCATTATGGACCACCATTTTTTATATAAAGCACTATTCAAAGAAGCCTTATGCGTATAAGCTGCTATGGCGTAAGTGGGTTTTAATTTCAAAGAATCATCTTGGAGTAGCATAAATACTTTTTTCCAATCCGATTTTTTCCAATTTTCCATGTTTTGTAATGTGCTCTGAATATCACTCACCTGCTGATAAGGAAATGCGTCTAGCGCTTGTTCGATATTTTGTTTTTGTGCAGTGACTTGCAATGTTATTGCTACGCTAAATGCGAATAAGTAAAAATATTTTTTCATAATAATGGTATTCTTAATATCATTTTTTTAAAATGGTCAAATCTTATCCTCCATCATAATTGATTGACTTTAAATAGTCCAAGGTCCTCTCATGGGAGGGTTGATTAAAAAATTGGCTTCTGTGTCATGAATGAATTCCTGTGTATCTGGATTAAAATGTAGAGTACGTCCTAATTGTAAAGCAATCTTACCCAAATTAATAATGGTACAAGATCTAAATCCATTGGATTCATTTAATGCAAATGGAGTTCTATATTTTACTGAATCTAAAAAATTAGTGACCTGTGGTACGGGGTCTGGCATCATTGCTAATTTTTCTTTTAAATTAGGGATGTCCGATTTAAATCCATTGAACAATTTTCCATTAGGTCCTTCAATATAAGCAGCAGTGGGATCCTTCGCTTCTCCATCTAAAATTATTTGACAACCATCGGCATAGGTGTAGGTAATTTTACGGAAAGTACCACAAGCATCTGGATGTTGTTGTTCGGCATCTACTTCTACTTTCACAGGACTGGTTTCATCCTTGCCTAAAAAATATTGAATAGGATCCAAGTAATGTTGCCCCATATCACCTAAACCTCCTCCATCATAATCCCAATAACCTCTAAAAGTTTGATGTACTCTATGTGCGTTATAAGGCTTGTAGGGCGCAGGTCCTAGCCATCTATCATAATCTAATTCGGCAGGAATAGGTTGTTCTTCTAACTTCGTTTTTCCTACCCAATAAAATTTCCAATCAAACCCAGTGGTTTTACTTACTGTTACTTTTAATGGCCAACCTAGTAATCCAGATTCCACTAATTTTTTAATAGGTCTTACGGTAGTGTTCATCCCATAAAAATTATCTTCAAATCGAAACCAAGTATTCAAGCGAAACATTCTTTTATATTCTTTGACTGCTTCTACTACTTTTTTTCCTTCTCCAATAGTTCTTGTCATAGGCTTTTCACACCAAATATCTTTTCCCGCTTTTGCTGCTTCTACTGCCATGATACCATGCCAATGCGGGGGTGTAGCGATATGTACGATATCTACTTCGGGTAGTGCAATCAATTCCCGGTGATCATGAAAAGTTTTTACCCCTCCACCCACCATTTTTTGGGCACTTGCCAAATGCGTAGCATCTACATCACATAAGGCAACGACTCTGGTACCAGCATAAGGAATATGACCACGTCCCATGCCACCTAAGCCTATTATGCCTTTGGTAAGTTGATCACTGGGTGCAATAAAACCTTTGCCTAATACATGTCTTGGAATAATTGAAAAACCCACTGCTAGCTTAGCTGTGTTTTGTAAAAAGGTTCTTCTTGTTGTAATTTTCAATTTCATTTTATAAATTTCTTTATCATTTAAAAATGGTTGGCAATGGTCGTGCTTATGCCTTTCTAAATTTATCATTTTTTAGTTAAACTTGAACGTAAAAGGAGAGAGTATAAAAATTATTTTTTATATTCAATTTCATTTAACGATTGACTCAACCCAAAACGAACGATTTATGTCAAAAAACATTCAAACCAACAAACTATTTGTAGCCAGCTGTCTGGCTTTATTAGTGACTTCTCTATCTTTTGGTATTAGAGCCGGAGTGCTTAGCCAACAAGGTATTGAGTTTAACCTTTCGCCTGCTCAATTAGGTACTATTGCTTCGACTGCCTTTTTAGGCTTCCCGCTAGCTATGTTATTTGGGGGTACCATTGTAGATATCATTGGCATGAAACGCCTATTGGTATTAGCTTTTATATTTCACCTAGCAGGTATTGTTTTAACAATTTATGCAACTGGTTATTGGAGTTTATTTTTATCTACTTTATTAGTGGGTATTGCAAACGGAACAGTAGAAGCTTCTTGTAATCCTTTAGTGACCGCTTTGTATCCGAATGATAAAACAACAAAACTCAATCACTTTCATTTATGGTTCCCTGGCGGTATCGTGATTGGTACTTTAATTGTATTCTTATTTAATAAGATTGGATTAAGTACACAAATTCAAGTAGGCATGATGTTAATTCCTACCGTTTTATATGGGTACTCTTTTAGCAAATTGGATTTCCCTGTAACTGAACGCGTATCAAGTGGTGCGAGCTCTTCCGAGATGTATAAGTCCTTATTAAATCCATTATTTATTTTCATGATCATCTGTATGTTTGGTACTGCGATCACTGAATTATTTACGGGACAATGGATTGATGTATTATTAAAAAATGTGAGTGATAATGCGATATTATTATTGACCATCGAAACCGGCATTATGGTTATTGGGCGTGGCTTTGCGGGCCCTGTGGTACATAAATTTTCACCTCAAGGAGTGCTTTTAATTTCTGCGATTTTATCTGCATTAGGTTTATATATTTTAGGTCACACTGCAGGGAATATGTTGTTTGTAGGTGCTATTATTTTTGGATTAGGTGTTTGTTATTTCTGGCCTACCATGTTGGGTTTTGTATCTGAAAACTTACCTAAAACAGGTGCTGTTGGAATTAATTTAATGGGTGGTGCAGGGATGTTTGCCGTATCCATATATATGATTTTTATGAGCGATTTTTATGATAAGTTAGTGAACTCAAAAATTCCTGCAAATACTGCAGCGGATCAATTAGCGACGGTTACTAATGAAGCAAAAAAATTAGCGGGCCCTGAAGTTATTAATGCGACTTTATTAATACCTGTGTTATTAATTGTTGCTTTTGCTGGATTAAATATGTATATGAAAAACAGAAAAGTGGCTGCTTCATAGGGAGGTTTTCGCGAAAAATTGAACCACTAAGGCGCGCCACTGGCGCGCCTTAGTGGTTCATAAAAGCCAAAATTGCCTCCGCAGTTTTAAGGGGTGCTTCTTCCATAGGAATATGTCCTACGTTAGGTAAAATGAGTAAACGACTATTTGCAATATCCTTTTTAAATAAATAAGCATTGTCTACGGCTATGACTTGATCTTGCTCGCCCCAAATAATTAAAGTGGGGACGGTAATAGTTTTAATGACTTCTACATTTACTTTATAAGGATGTGTAAATAAGGATAACATGGCCTTGCGATTGCCTTCTCTAAGTGTCATTTCATGATACCTGGTGACCACTTCCTCTGTAATCAAACTTTGGTCATAAAAAACAGTTTCCAGGCTTTTTCTTATCAAGGATTTAGGAGTAATATATAAAAGCAATTTATTTACTACCGGCATTTTTGCCAATGTAAAACCCAAGCTTCCTTTTTCGTTTTTAAGAGGATACCCGCCTGCATCTAATAAAATTAATTGACTTACTTTTTGTGGATGTACCACGGCGTATTGCCATGCAATACTACCTCCTAATGAATTACCCCCTAAAATGCATTTATTAATATGAAGTGCAGATAAAAAGGAATCTATAAAATTAGGATAGTAGGGAGCGATATAATTATTTTCAGGACTAGGACCCGTAAGACCAAAGGCGGGTAAGTCCATACTAATAATTCTTTTGTGCGGCATTTTTTTTAATAATAATGTCGTCAAGCTATCCCAAGTATGTAAGGAAGAAGAAGTACCATGTATAAATACTAGAGGATTATGATCGTTACTATCTCCTAATGAACGATAATGAACTTGCATACCCATTAATGGCATATATTTTGAACTTGCGTTGCCGTATTTTAATTGCATGGTCGCAATAGGTATATCTCTTTGAGCAAATACCGAAAACACGATAATCAATAACCCGAGAACTACTGCCATGGTATAGCCTAATTTGCGCGCTATTGTATTCCAACCTGAAGGAGGGGGTGTAGACAAATCCATATGCTTTAATTATGAAATTTAAGGTAAGAAATATATGTGGTTTAAAAGCGCAAAAACACTACGAAAACCGTACTAGTACTATAATCTACTAATTTAATATGTTAAGAAAAACACAAAGTTGGCACTCTGCGTAAATATTTTTAGAAGATAAAACTCTGATACTAAACTGTTTAATGATTTCTCATATTTTGACTATAATACCTTAACACGGTCTTGGCATTCTGCTGTTGTAAATAAGGTTAGATTGTACTACGAAAATTGCTTATTTAATAACCAAACTTAACCAAAGATGAAAAAAATTTATCAGCAAATTCTTGATTTCCCTCAAATGGTGAACCAAAAAGTATTTAATGCTCAATTAAATACAGAAGTAACACAATTTGATTCTCAAAATGGCGTAAGATCTTGGACTAAAACAGTCTATCAACTTCTTTCCATCATTGTTTTAATTACGTTGGAAGTGGGCTTCATCAAAGGCGCTATGACTTATTTCGCAGCTCCTGATACCAGCGCATTAGGCAAATTAGGAAGCATCCTTACTACTTTAGTAATGGTGTATTCTGCATTTCCTATTGCACACATTATTCGTTCCAGAGGAGAAAGCCTAGGTGGAAGTCATCACGGAATGGTATCTTATTTATTCAAAGATTTTGTAACCACTAATATTAAATTAATTGGGGAGGTGACCGCAGTGGCTGGATTTGCAGCTGCAGCTTGTTTTAGCCTTTGCTTCTTATTTGATACCAATTTATATTGCGCAACAAGTGGTGATTCCTTTTCTGCAATTAGCGGTGTTGTCGCATTGCCTTTGCAAGCTTTCAATACTTTATTGGGTGCCTTAAAATTAGATTACTTATCGGGAGTGCTAACTAATTTTGTGGGCTGGAAATTAGGCGCGAGTCAATCATTTACAGGAGATATGCTTTGGAATATCAATGATTTATTATTGGTAGGTGCTGCTTTTGTGAATGTTGCATTTGGATTGGTTGTATTATATATCAATCTTGCTGTATATCATTTTGTATACACTATGGTAGCTAATTTCTTAGGTTGGTTACAAAACCCATCTTTACCTCTTTCTGTAAAACATAAAAATGTTTAAATAGTCGATTTTCAATTTTAAGTGGGGCTACTTTCCTTCATTGGGAAGTAGCCTTTTTTATTTAAATAATAAATATATTTTTAACGGCTACAAAATTTCATAAGACTGTAGTATATTCATTCACTGAAAAATAAGTGTATGAAAAAATATATTGTGATCTCTCTTTGGATGTTGACACCCTTCACTTTGTTGATGGCACAGCAAACTCAAAAACCGCCTTTACATGGAAAAAATTGGATGGCCATTACTGGTAAGCCTCTAGCCGCTACAGCAGGTTCTATTGTATTTCAAAAAGGAGGCAATGCGGTAGATGCAGCTTGTGCAATGTTAGCAGCTACTTGTACCATGTGGGATGTATTAAGCTGGGGCGGAGAAACGCAAGCACTAATATATAATCCAAATACTAAAAAAGTAATCGCCATTAATGCGATGGGTGTTGCTCCTACAGGGGCGACTCCTGAATTTTTTAAAAACAAAGGTTTAAACTATCCTCCCGAATATGGTCCTTTAGCAGCAACCACTCCTGGCACTCCAGGGGGCATTTGTTATATGTTGGCTACTTATGGTAAATTAAGTTTAAAGGAAGTTTTACAGCCTGCCATGGATTTAGCAGCAGGCTATCCTATTGAAGCGCAAACTGCTAATAGTATTGAACGCGCCAAACAAAGAATTAAAGAATGGCCTTATAGTAAAAAAGTTTTTTTGCCACATGCTGGACAAAAAAGAGAAGCTCCTGAAGCGGGTGAAATTTTTGTACAAAAAGATTTATTAAACACTTTAACTAAAATGGTGGACGCGGAACAAAATGCTTTGAAAAACGGAAAGTCACGTGCAGAAGCTATTTGGGCAGCGTATGATCGTTTTTATACAGGCGATATTGCAGATGAATTTGTTCGTGGGGCACAAGAACAAGGTGGTTTAATTACGAAGCAAGATTTAGCAAACTGGAAACCAGTGGAAGAAGAAACCACTCATGTTAATTATAAAGGAATTGATGTTTACAAATTACAACCATGGACACAAGGTCCAGCGATGTTGCAAGCTTTAAATATTTTAGAAAATTTTGATTTAAAGTCCATGGGGTATAATTCAACAAGATATATGCATACAGTATATCAAGCAATGAATCTAAGTTTTGCAGATCGTGATTTTTATTATGGAGATCCTCGTTTTGCAACCAATCAACCTATCAAAGGATTACTAAGTAAAGAATATGCGAAACAAAGAGCGGGTCAAATTAATTTTGTTTCAAACAATCCTTTGGCGGGTCCAGGCGATCCGTATCCTTTTGAAGGAAAGCAAAATCCATTTACAGCTTTATTAAAATCTAAAGGAATTTCATTTGCAAATGATACGGTGAAATCTAAAGGAAGTGCGATCCCGGCGCATGATGCACGCATTACTCAAAATATTTTACCTCCTACATTAGACCCTGAATACATGGATAGAATGTGGCGTGGTACGACTTCGGTAGAAGCGGCTGATAAAGAAGGTTGGGTCGTATCTATTACGCCTAGTGGTGGATGGGTGCCTGCTTGTATTGCGGGTAATACAGGTGTAGGGATGAGTCAACGTATGCAAAGTTTTGTATTAGATTCAGCTCAAAATCCATTTAATGTGGTAGCACCAGGAAAGAGACCTAGAGTGACTTTAACACCAAGTTTAGCCATGAAAGATGGAAAACCATTTTTAGCATTTGCAGTGCAAGGGGGAGATACACAGGATCAAAATTTATTACAATTTTTCTTGAACATCGTTGAATTTGGAATGACTGTGCAAGAAGCGACCGAGGCAGCTAATATTAATTCCAATCAATTGTGGTTATCCTTAGGAGGAACCAAATTAGAAGATCGTAAACCTAAGCCTGGCAGCATGATTGTAAATAGTAATGTGTCTGACTGGGTGCGCAAGGAATTAAGAGCAATGGGTTACTCTTTAACTTTTGAAGACAGATCAAGTGGACCTATCAATGCGATATTATTTGATTGGAAACATGGTAGTCTTTGGGGGGGTAGTTCCAACCATGGAGAAGATTATGGAATTGCTTGGTAACGTGTTGTTACGACTTATTTAATTTTCAATTTTGCCATCTACCATATGTATGATGCGATGGGTTCGCTCTGCAAAGCTGGGATCGTGTGTAACGATCAATAAGGTTTGCTGGTATATTGATGATAATTCTTTGAAAATATCAAATACTAAGTCGCTATTTTTTTTATCTAAGTTCCCTGTAGGTTCATCGCCCATAATAATTAAGGGATCATTAATAAGTGCGCGCGCTATAGCCACTCTTTGCTTTTCCCCACCTGAAATTTGATTCGCTTTTTTAAGAGCTAGCTGAGAAATACCTAAAATTTTTAATTTTTCCATTGCTCTGTTTTCTACTTCTTCGGTCGAATATTTTTTTAATTTCAAACCAGGCAACATGACATTATTTAACACATTAAACTCGTTGAGCAAATAATGAAATTGAAAAACAAATCCTATTTTTTCATTTCTCACTTTTGCTAATAGGGCCTCATTCTTTTTGGGCATCTCCATTTGATCAATTAATAAAGTTCCATCATAATCGGTATCCATGGTGGAAAGGATGTATAACAAAGTAGATTTGCCACAACCTGATTTTCCTGTGAGTGAAACAAATTCACCTTTATTGATGGAAAAATTAATATCATTCAATACTTGAATCCGAATAGGGTCCGTAAAGAATTTATTAATGTTTTTTGCTTCTAAAATTATTTCACTCATGTTATTTTCCTCTAATGATGATCACGGGATCAATTTTGCTTGCCTTTCTTGCAGGAAACCAACCTGCTAAATATGTTGTGATTAATGAAAACACAATTCCTATCATATAAAATTTGGGATTGTAATTGATGGGGTAGGTTTTAATAGTAGGTAAGGAAGCGGTATTAAATGGAATTTGATCAATAATGGAAGTAAGTCCAAAACCCAGTAGCAGACCCAGTAGACCTCCAAAAATTCCTATACTTACAGCGATATAAATAAAAATGCGCTTTACATCCTGCCCCGAAAAACCGGTCGCTTTTAAGATAGCGATAGAATCCATTTTTTCAAATATCATCATATTCAGGATATTATAAATACCAAATCCTGCAACAATTAATAAAGTAATGCCCACCGAATAGGAAATTAAAGTTCGGATTGAACTACCTGTTTCAAATTGTGAATTCGCAGTTTGAATATCTTCGGCGTCTATTTCGTATAATTTTTGATATTCTTTTGCCATAGCTGGTGCCAAAGTCATATCTTTTAGTTTGATTTGAATATCGGTGATATAATTATTAGGTTGTGCCATAATTTTTTGCACCGTTTTAATAGAAGCAAAACTTTGAACATTATCAAGGTCCTTAATGCCCGATTGAAAAATCCCCACCACTTTTAGTTGAAATCGATCTCCCTTTGATGTAGTTACTTGAATGCCATCACCAATATTAGCAAGCATTTTGCTGGCAAGTCCTTTTCCTAAAATGATACTGTTGTCAATCTTACTTAAATCTGCTGAATTACCCGAAGTCACATATTCATCAAAATGAAACAATTTTGTTTCTTGAATCGGTTCAATGCCAAAAACAGATCCATTAATATCAATATTTCCATCATTAAAAAATACCTGTGTACTTATTTTAGGTGAGTAGCCTAACACGCGACTGTCTTTTTGCAAGGATTCCATAATAGCACCGCTATTGTATATGGCTAATCTATTTCCGTCGGATTTCACAGATTCAATAAAGTGATGGCTATTACTATTTTTATGGGCTAATTTAATAGGTTGATTATCGTTGGGTTTAATATCATTGAACATCCTTATGTGAGCGGTTCTATTTAATATCAAGCCATCTAATAGATCATTAAGGCCTGACATAAAACTGAGTAGGGTAATAAACATAGTAATGCTAAAAGTGACGCCAATAGCGGCTACCAATGTTTGCTTCCATCTTGCTATTAAAAGCGATTTGGCAATGCTTGTTAATAATTGCTTACTCATTATTGGGGTTTAATCAACTCGTCTTTTTCTGTAATACCAGAAATAATTTCGGCCTTTTCGTAATCTTTTAATCCCACCACCACTTTTCTTTTTTCATGATTGCTTAACAAAACATAATCTCCTTCTATAATATAATTACGAGGAATAGTAAGTGCTTTATTTTTTTTAGAAATCACAATATTTGCTTCAGCGCTTAAATTAGGAAATAGATTACTTGGCAACTTTGTAAAATTAGCTTCTACTTTAAATGATTTTGATTTTTCATTCATAATAGGAAACACTTTACGAATAGTAGCTTCAAATACTTCTCCTTTATAACTATCCATACTCAGTAGCACTTCCTGACCTATTTGAATTTTTGAAATATCATATTCGTCTACCTGTAATTCTACATAAAACTGAGAATTGTCTCCAATAATAGCAATAGGAGATTGCGTATTCACCATTTCCCCTTTCTCTTTATTTAAACTATACAAACGACCACTCATTTCACTTTTAATAGTGAAGTCACTCATTGATGCTGAGGATATGGCTAACGATCTTTCCGTTTGCTTCGTTTGAAAATCGAGCTGTTTTTTTAAATCGTTTAATTTTAATTTCCCAGCTTGGTACAAGCTCGCCGAATTTTTATAAGCTAATTCACGCATGTCTAATTCATTCTTTGATCCAATTTCCTGTGCCCATAATTTTTTTTGTCTATCTAATAAAGAGGCGTCATTATCCATTTTAAATTTTGCTACTTCTAGATCAGTTTGTGCTTGTTGAATTTTTTCTTGATTGGCTTGTATAGATAAATAATTAGCGTTTAATTTTGCGTTTTCGTAATTTAATTTTTGTGTCACATCAGACAAGCGTAAAATAGCTTGTCCTTTTTTGACCCTGTCGCCATCCTTCACATAAATATCTGTTATCACTCCATTGGCTTTAGAGTATACCTGATATTGGTTATCACTTTTAACAGTTCCTGAGGCATATACCGAATAAGTAATACTTTCTAGCGTTGGGTGAAGGGTTGCTTGCTTTTTACCACAAGAAAATAAAAGAGGGAAAAGGGCGCTGAACGCTAAAGTATAGAGGTTGCTGTGTCTGCTATATTTCATTCCTAAAGTTACCTAATAATTTATGAATCATTATTTGAATTTAGTAGTTTTAAGTATAATAATATGGATTGCTTATGAAATATTTATTAATACTGACACAAGTCATTTTTTCATTCCATTTAAATGCGCAAGATTGGTTAGTCAAGCCATCTAAAGAAAAAGCGAAGATGAGCACAGCCAGTCAAAAAATTGAATTAAATAATGGACTGGTGAAAAGAGTTTTTGTCATACAACCCAATGTGGCATGTATTGACTATACTAATTTATCTAATGGTCAACAATTACTAAGAAGCATTGAGCCAGAGGCTAAATTGATTTTAGATAATGTAGTTTATAAAGTAGGGGGTTTGAAGGGGCAAAAGGAAAAAGCTTATTTATTAAATGATTGGATAGGGAATTTTACGAATGAGGATTCTTCTTTCAGAATGGTGCATTATGAAATAGGGCCTATCACTCCCTTTATACAATGGAAATGGAATAGTTGGGCGATGAATTATCAACAACCTACGGGTCAAAAAATAACTTTTGATTATAGTTCTTCATTACCTGCAGTCAAAGACATTAAAGTACATGTGGTGTATGAATTATATGATGGACTCCCCTTAATCACAAAGTCATTATGGATTGAGAATAAGGGATCCAAGGAAATTAAAATTAATAGAATTGTTAATGAAGTATTAGGATTGGTAGAAGAAGAAAGTGCGGTGGTTGGCAAGCCAGAAGAAATGAAAAAACAACATGGCATTTATGTGGAAACAAATTATGCTTTTAATAATGCAATGCGTTATGATATCAGTGATCAAACTACCCATTGGAAAATGGATCCTGAATATACTTCTCAAGTAAATTATAATTATGAAACTCCTGTATTATTAGAAGTGTATCCCGAAAATGCACCTGGCATTGAGTTACAGCCGGGTGAAACCATTCGCTCAGTGCGCACGCAGGAATTACTGATGGATAGCTATGATCGCCAAAGAAGAGGTTTAATGCTGCGTAAAATGTACAGAACCATTGCCCCCTGGACGACGCAAAATCCCATTTTTATGCATTTAGTAAGTAAAAATGATGCGGAAGTAATCAATGCAATAGATCAATGTGTTGCTACTGGATATGAAGCAGTGATTTTAAGTTTTGGGAGTCATTTAAATATGGAAGATAGTTCGGCTATCAATTTAAGTAAATGGAAAAAATTAGCCGATTATGCGCATCAACATAAGATACTATTAGGTGGCTATAGTTTATTTAGTAGTAGACGAATTAGTGATGAAGAGGATGTTGTAGATATCAAAACAGGAAAACCTGGTGGTGCTTTTTTTGGGAATGCTCCTTGCTTTGGAAGTAAATGGGGATTAACCTATAGAGATAAAATAAAATTATTTTTTACGCAAACAGGTTTTGATATTTGGGAAAATGATGGACCTTATCCTGGAGACAAATGTGCTTCCATTTTACATCCTGGTCATAAAGGGTATGATGATTCTCAATGGAGACAAATGGAAATTCAAAAAGGGCTATACCATTGGTTGAATGAAAAGGGAGTATATATTAATGCACCGGATTGGTATTTTTTAGATGGTACTCATAAAATTGCAGTAGGCTATAGAGAAGTCAATTTTTCATTATCACGTGCACAGCAAAAAATATTGAATCGCCAAAATATACACGATGGAACGATCGAAAAAACACCTTCTATGGGATGGGGCTTTGTGCCTTTAACCAAATACCAGGGAGGAAGCGAAGATGCAGTGCTAGAGCCATTAAGCGAACATTTAAAAGATTATGAACAACTCATGATGCAATACTATGGCGCTGGGGTGCAAGCTTGTTATAGAGGTCCTCGACTATATGACACCGATGCCACTAAAAATATAGTATCCAGTACGATTACTTGGTATAAAAAGTATCGTTCTATTTTAAATTCGGATATCATTCAATTGCGTCGTGCGGATGGCAGAGACTGGGATGGTTGGTTACATGTAAATCCATTACTTGCTCAAAAAGGTTTTATGATGTTGTTTAATCCTACTAAGGAAGTGATGACTCGTACTATTTCATTGCCGCTTTATTATACAGGGTTAACGCAGCAGGCCATTATTACAGATCAAAAGGGTACGCGAAAAACATTGAAATTAAATCGTGATTATACTACTTCCTTTACTTTTACCATTCCTCCTGATACCTTTGCCTGGTATGTGATTGAATAAAGTAAAGAAATTAGTTTAAAAATAATTCATCCACAAAAATCCACGCATGTGTTCTTTTGCCGGGATGCCATTCGGGCAATCTTTTTAAATTCATCAAGGTAAAACGATAAAATTTATAAGGATTGTTGCTAGTAATGGGGCAACTAAAGGATTTATTTTCACGTGTCATGTCTCCTTTTTCTAAGGAGGGAAACTTAACCTCATTGATTTTGGAAAATTGTTTGCCATCAATACTTCCTTCTACTTTAATAGATAAAATAGGAAATATATAGGCAGCGTTATCAATGAAAGCATTAAAATGTGCTTCGTTTAATTTTTTATTTTGTTTAAATCCAATGACGAACACCATAGTGGTATCGCGATAGGCAATCCATTTACCATTAGAAAAATTTTGTTCCCCCAATTCATAATCAATTAAAGTTTTAGCACCACTGCCAGGATATTTTTTATCAGGAGGCGTGATAAAATAAATAGTATCAGGATGAATCTCTGATTTGTAAAATGTTTTTTGAACTATATCACTACTTATCCAACCTGGCTTAAATGCTTTTGTTTTTAAAGTAGTATTTGCTGAAAAACGTAAAGGCTTACTAAATATAGGACTGCTTAGGCTATCAGGTTCGCTACCATCGGTGGTATATCTAATATTAGTGCCTTTTAAAAAATGCTTAATAGTCACATCTAAGTGATTCACAATAATGGAAGAATCCTGTTGAATAATAGGATTGGTGATTTTAATAAGTTCGTTTTCTAGATTATCTCCAATGGTAAAATGAATTTTTGGAAATTGTTGTACTAGGCTATTGGCTTGTGTGCTCGTTACACTATTAGACCATAATTGTACTTTTTCGATGGGCGTTTTTTGTAAAAAAGAGGTCAAAGCCTTTTCATCATAATGGTATCCACATATTGAAATGCTATTTAACTCCTTCAATTTTTTTAATGGAGTCAATTGATTCAAAGATAAAGAGGTATAATTTAAATTTAATTTTTTTAAGTGAGTAAGCTCCGCTATAAATGCAATATCCTCTTCTTTAAGTGGCATGTTTTGCATGCTTAAACTAATGATTTGATCTTTGATAGGAAGTAATTTTTGTAAATTATCGTGCAAATAAAATTTACTCTGATAAAAACTTACTTCAATATCAGTACTTCCATTATAGATATAATTGGCAGTACAATAATTGGAATTATATTGTTTTAAATCCGGAAAATCGCTTCCAGTATTTTTGTTTTTATTTCCTCCTTTATCTATATGACTTGAACTTCCAATGCTTGGCTGATATTGATTGGCCATCATAAATAAGCTATCAGTTTTTGCTATTTCACTCATCTTTAATTGCAAATTTCCTCCGGCTTGAATCCAACGAGTTAATATTAATAATTCCTCTGGTGTCAATGGAGTTTTTCCATCGGGGGGCATATGTTTATCATCAGTGAGGGGTAAGTGTATGCGTTGAAATAACAATGCCTCTTTTCCATTTTGTGCCATTAAAATAGCACCATCTTTACCGCCTTTTAAAATGTTTTCAGGAGTATTGAGTAATAAATTTCCTTTTATTTTTTCGGGTCCATGACAGCTTACACATTTTTGCTGTAGGATAGGCCCAATGGCTCTTTCATACAGCGTGGCAGTACTATCCAATTTTACTTTTTGTATAACAATAGGGGATATGACTTTATTTTCTGGCCAAGATAATGCCTTTGTACCATGTGTTAATTGTGCACCCTTATGTGTAAAAAAGGCAATCACAAAAACATACACTAGTGCGAATAAAATTCTGAATCGATAAGTGTTATGAAATATCCCATTATTTTCTAACAAGTACACTAGTATCCAACTCAAATAGGCAATGCTAATACCACCCCATTGATGCCAAAAAAGGAGTGGCGCATCATAGGCGTCTTGTTTGGATAAAAACACACCCAATATAGCTACGATGCTGGCTAAAAACGCATTGACAATACTTCCTATTTGTACTAAAGCAATATGCTTGTTCAACTTTTTTGTGAATAATAAATAGCCACCCATGATGCATCCTAAAACAATTGGAAAATGTAACACCATAGGGTGCATTTTACCTAACCATTGAAAATAAACATTGAAATTTATTTTTTCATGGTAATATGCAATGACAGCTAAAAATGGATTGAGTATCCATAAGCCGTTTTTACAATAAGACATCCATTTATTTTCTTGCATCACTATTATTGTTACAATTGCTTTAACTAACTTATTAATTCATTTATTACATTTCCGGATACGTCTGTTAATCGGTAACGCCTGCCTAAATGTTTAAAAGTAAATTCTTCATGATTCACTCCCATTAAATGCATAATGGTCGCATGAAAGTCATGCACATGTACAGGTAATGTATTAATATTATATCCAAAATCATCTGTTTCACCGTGTACGCCCGGTTTCACCCCACCACCAGCCATCCAAATGGTAAAACATCTTGGATGATGGTCTCTTCCATAATTATCTTTGGTAAGTGCCCCTTGACAATAATTCGTTCTTCCAAATTCCCCACCCCATATCACTAAGGTTTCATCTAGTAATCCTCTTTGTTTTAAATCTTTCACTAAAGCTGCTGATGCTCTATCTACATCTTTACATTGTCCAATGAGTTCATTGGGTAAATTACCATGTCCATCCCAACCTTGATGGTATAATTGTACAAATCGAACTCCGTTTTCGGATAATTTACGCGCCAACAAACAATTGGCTGCATAAGTACCCGGTACCAAACATTCGGGTCCATACATTTTCACAATACTTTCTGGTTCATTTTGCAAGGAAGTAATTTCAGGCACTTCCATTTGCATTCTATAAGACAATTCATATTGTTGAATTTTAGCAACAATTTCAGGGTCACCAATATTTTTATACGACTCTTGATTTAAAGCAGCTAATTCATCAAGTATAGCACGCTTATCATTGCGTTCCATAAAATCTGGATCAGATAAATATTTTACAGGTTCTTCCCCGCTACTAAATTGAACCCCTTGATGTATTGAATCTAAAAAACCATTGTTCCATAATTTGGAATACACCCCTTGTCCATTTCCTTTTCCTTTACTTAATAAAACACAAAATGCAGGTAGATTTTTATTTTCACTTCCTAAACCATAACTTATCCATGAACCCATACTAGGCCTGTTTCCTACTTGTGCACCGGTTTGAAAAAAGGTAAGTGCTGGATCATGATTGATCGCTTCTGTGTACATGGTTTTTACAATACATAAATCATCTGCGATGCTCGCAATATGTGGAATGGTTTCACTAAACCAAGCGCCATTACTTCCGTGTTGAGAAAAATTAAATCGAGTTCCAGCTAATGGAAATTTAGTTTGATTCGCTGTCATCCCTGTTAATCTTTGCCCATTGCGAATACTTGCAGGTAAATCTTTACCATGCATTTGTTGAAGCATGGGTTTATAATCATATAAATCTAATTGAGAAGGGGCCCCATTTTGAAATAAATAAATAATCCTTTTTGCTTTGGGTGCAAAGTGAGGTAATACTTTTGTAAATATTTCTTCTTCATTGGCACCATCAAACATGCCTGGTACTAAAAGAGAACCTAACGCTAATCCCCCCAAACCCATACTCAGTTTGGATAAAAACTTTCGTCTATTTTGATTTAAGCCATGTTCTAAAAATTCATTCATCGGTTTTATGATTTAGCAATGGTTTCTTCTAAATTATATATAATTAATATCGTTTTCATTAATGCAGCAGCTTCTGTTTCATTATACTTTTGAACAGGGTGTCGATATTCCCCAACAGCTAAAGCATTTTTGACCATCAATGGTTTGCTTTTTAACAATTCTATTTGTTGCTCGCAATAGTCTATCAATTTATTTTTTTCAAACCTGCTGGGTTTTCGAATGACTATTCTTTCAAAAGCTTCTACAATTTTATCTTCTAAATTTTTGGGATGACTACTTATGTTTTCTGCTAACACTCTAGAAGCTTCTAATACAGTGGGATCATTCAACATGGTCAAGGCTTGTAAGGGAGTATTAGTGCTGGCTCTTTTAGCTTCACATTGATCTCTATTACTAGCATCAAATATCATCATGCTTGGAGGGGGAACTGTTAATTTAATAAATGTATATAGGCCTCTTCTATAAATCGCATCTCCATGATCTTGTTTATAAGTTGCCAATACGCCTCGCCCAGAAGTCGTGCTTTCCCACACCCCTTTAGGTTGATAAGGCTTCACACTAGGACCTCCAATAGTTGTATTTAATAATCCACTTGAACTTAATATAAAGTCACGAACTATTTCTGCTTTAAATCGAGTACGTGGCGAACGCGTATAATAAACGTTATCTGGATCTACTTCTAATTGTTTT
>Ga0194037_1000827_pt1 | contig 23915 bp, 14 predicted proteins | sample JunL306m_MetaG_FD_148653 | JGI IMG/M metagenome (GOLD analysis project Ga0194037, IMG submission 148653) | Anoxic zone freshwater microbial communities from boreal shield lake in IISD Experimental Lakes Area, Ontario, Canada - Jun2016-L304-6m | ecosystem: Environmental > Aquatic > Freshwater >...
ACAAATCGTTGACTGGAGTTACGCTCACCTGCACGATCGTCTCTCCGGCTTCAATACGCGAAACATTAATAAGGTTATTAATGAGATTCAACATACGCTCACCGCTTTGCATTATCAGGTCGGTATACTCTGCAAGTTCCTCCCCAGTCAAATGAGGTACTTTCAGGAGTTGTGCAAAACCGAGAATGCCATTCATCGGGGTTCGTATTTCATGGCTGATATTAGCCAGAAAAGCCGACTTCAACCGATCGCTCTCTTCTGCTTTTTCTTTCGACGCAATCAATTCGGCAAGCATTTTCTTCTGTTCAGTGATATCCACCTTTACGGCCACAAAATTGGTTATCACATTCTCTTTATTCCGTATGGCTGAAATAACCGCCTTATCCCAGTAGAGCTCACCGTTTTTTTTCTTGTTCTGCAGTTCTCCACACCACACACCGCCTGAGAGAATAGTTTTCCAGAGCTCTTCATATACAGTTGGTGACATAAGGCCTGATTTAAGGATGCGGGGGTTCTGCCCTTTTGCCTCTTCAGCAGAATATCCTGTAACCGCAACAAACATCGGGTTTACGTATTCGATATTGCCATCCGGATCAGTAATCACAACAATAGCAGGACTTTGTTCGACAGCAACACTCAATTTATGAAGTTGATTCTCAGCCAGTATGCGGCTCGTAACATCATGAATAATTGCATAGAGAATATCTTTCCCGTCAAGCTCTATCTTGTTACTGAATACCTCCACATCACGAATAGATCCATCTGCCCTACGATGACGGAATAAAAAATGGTCTTGCTTCGATGCTTTGGCCTTATCCATATTCACCTTCACCTCATCGGATGAAACATTGGTGATCTGCTGAATACGCATCTCTTTCAACTGTTCAACTGACCAGCCATAAAAATCAGCAGCTGCATGATTGGCATCGATGATATTGCCTGTATCAGGATCAAGAAGCATTACTATAGAAGGGTTGTCGAAGAGTCTCCTGAAGCGCTCTTCACTTTTCTTCAATGTTTCTTCAGATTGCTTACGCTGAGTAACATCATCAAACATTGACAAGACATAGCCTTTTTTGGGACTGAAGAGGGAGACATCATACCAGTGGTTATCTTGCTCGATGAAGATCTCAAACTTATCGGGTATCCCTGTTTCAGCTACCCTTGCATATTTCTCGATAAACAGTGGATTTGACTTTGCCAGCCCAGGTCGAGTTTCCGTCATTTTTTTGCCTATGACGTTCCTCAATCCAGTCAGCTTTGCATAACTCTCGTTGACCTCCTCATAAATAAAATCAACATGGTTGTCTTCATCGGTAATCATCCGATAGTAAGCGTAACCGTGTTGCATATAAGAGCTCAGGTTACGATGGAGATCATCCTGAGCCTCTCCCATTTTTCCCCGGCCTGAATTGATATTACCCTTTCTCTTGTCTGGCATGGGTTTGAATTATAGCGTGCTTGTGAGTGTATGAGGGCAAAAAAGCTAAGTTGTTATCTCACTATCAGAACAAAAAACTATGAAAAACACATCAAAGTTTAAAATAGGCACTGATAACGCAATTAGGTAGGTGGAATAGTGGTATATGCCTTTAAAAATAGCAATTATCGATATTTTTTTCCTCGTAAGAAAACTTCCTAATTTTTTTTAGGATAACGTCAACATCAATTTGAACAAAAGTGATGGATTTATCATTATGAAATCGTGTTTCAACCAGCGACAAAGACCTCCGATTAATAGCCGGCAACGCTGGTAATTGAAACGTTTCGAATTCTTGTTTCAAAGATCGAAAGTGATCTGTTGCTTCGTTACAGGTGAGGGAATAAGTCGCTCGATGATGTAAAAAAAAGCCTTAATCTGAAGGGACTGCCTTTGGGTATGCAACTGCCCGATAAACCGTGCCATCATTGAACCGTAATCTTTCAGCAAGCAAGACACATGAGATATACCCAGTGATCTGGCCGATATCACAGGGTAGGTTAACGTACGGCAAACGATGAAATCAATCTGGGGCGTACATGTTGAAATGTCGGAAAGCGGATTTTTCAACAATGTACATGGGCAGTAATACTTGAATGTACATTTGTGATTATGCAAATTCAATTCGCCGAGAATGCAAATGCAAGATAACACTCCAACAAGAAGAAGCTGCTTCTGAGCCCCCAGCGGCTGGGCCATGTCAGCAGAGCGAGCGAGTACTACCACGGCCCCACCGCAAAATCTTTTGCCGGTTTTACCAAGATGCATTATGCCCGGTAAACAGCAGGCAGCTATTCAACGGATTATGGTGTAAGAAATCTCTTTCTTTATCTATCCTGTTTGATTGCAATCTTTGGGTTCTCGATCTTCAATATCGAGTGTACCCTGTGCTGCGATTGCTCCGGCTCTTGTCGGTTGCCCCTTGAGAATCCATTCAAAAAAAACTCCAATCATAGCACCAGAAATTGGTCCAACCAGGTAGACCCACGTTGTACTGAAGTCGCCACGAAGAAGATCGGGCGCAAATGATCTTACTGGATTCATGGATGCCCCGCTGATTGGTGATGACCAGAGACCAGCCATGATGATGTATCCGCCTACAGCTAATGCGCCGTTCTGGCCTATATTCCGCGCACCTGATGCCGTACCGAGTATCGTGTTGACCAGTCCGGCACTCAGAACGACTTCAATGGCAAGTGCTGTCATGTGATTGATTCCTGGTCCCGGGATAGTTGCGCCAAGATTGCCTGAAATGCCAAAGAGATATCTTAGAAAAAATACGGCTCCAACTGCTCCGATGAATTGGCCGCCAAGATACGCGGGGACTCTATTCCAAGGGAAATTACGGCGTACAGCAAACGCAAGAGTTACAGCAGGATTAAGGTGAGCTCCACTGACGGTTCCCATAAAATATATTATAGCCATGACCATCAGACCAGGAGCTACAACCGTCATGGCATGATTCACTATTCCACCGCTTACCGCAGAAACAACTCCACCACCAGCTGCAGTAAGAACAAGAAGGAATGTCCCCCATGTTTCCGCAAAAATTCGACGCCATTCATGTTTAGGATCAAAAAAATTTGCAGTCTGCTGCCGTGATGTCATTTGGTCGCTTTGGTTCTCTTGCTGATTATCAGATAATGAAAGATTCATACACAGATGTGGTCATTTGCGTTTGAGGATATCTTGTAACCAATGATTCAATTACTGTGTTGAGCACAAGGGTGAAAACCTTAATAGATACACCGTTTATACCGCAATTAATGTACTGCAAAAATTATGTTTTCGGTAACTACAATAATACACTACAACATTTACGAGAAAAGAGTCTTTCGGCTATTACTACTTACTTGCTGATCATTGTCTCCAGTATTTTCCGTAGCTCGCTCATTTCAATGTTGTTCTTTTCAGCAATGGATTTTATCGGGGAGTCAATTTTTGCTTCTATTCCTTTCTGCTTAAGTGCAAGCTGCAGAGAAGTCGATGAAACGCCACCATCGTTGGCTATTTCCTGCAACGTTTTTTTCCCGAAGCCCTGCCCCTGTATTCTATGCCTTCCTGTTTCTGCAGGAGCGATAAATTCATAGACTTGTTCAGCTGTCTTCCCATTCAGTGTTGCTATTTCTCCCAGAGTCTGATCCTCCGATACCACTTTCAATCCGGCTTTTTCCAGCTTTGTTTTCAATACTCCCGCATCACCTCCAAGACCTGGCTGCTGAGCGAGTTCTGTAAGTGGCATAAGCTCGGCATGGGGCACTGGCGCTTGCTTTTCTCGACGTTCCCAGGAGCTTGAAATGCCATTGCCAAACCTGATGATTGCTGAAAATGGTTGTATATCATAGTATGTCCCAAATCCGAAGAACAGTGAAAGCATCAGTATAGTAACGAGCTCTCCTGGACTTTTAAGGCCAGCAGCCGTCTTTGTCTTCAAATAAGAGTAGAAAGCCTTCCAGTTGATTAGAAAAAGATGACATAGTGAAAGAATTATAAAGGCAAATCCAAAAATAATGTGCTGGTTCTGCCACCCTCTTTTTGTCAAACCGATCATTCGCCAGTCTGTCCAATTGGCAACCCTACCCGGAGGAGCGATATAAAGAATCACTCCCGAAACCAACAGCATGATAAAGGCGATGAAAAGACCGAAGCTTATAAATACCCGCCAACTGAATGATTTTTTCATGGTTCTGTGATTGTTTGTTTCCATTGCCTGGTAGTGTGGCATGTTGAGCAGTTTGCCTGCGACTGGCGGTGCACCTTGTCATCCGGCTGATCATTTTTATGGCATCGGATACACTGCGCTGAGGCGCTCAGCCTGTTATGATCAAAGCTTGTGTGCTGTTCAGTGGTTGTTGCTGCATTTACTGCAGTACTGAACAGCACGATTATAGTGATAAACAATAATTTTTTCATCGTATCGGCTTGTTAGTAATCCTGCATTACTGATCCAGGCATTGTCCTTGACCCATACCCTGTCCTTGGCCCATACCCCGGCCTCTGCCCATGCCCTGACCCATTCCACGTCCTCTACCTACACACCCATTTGGGTTGTACTGATTCCATACCCATCCAGCTACCGCTATCAATTCTGATTCTGGTAGACTTAGAGCTGGCATCAAACCGAACCTTGTAACAGCCTGGGGATCAACCGCATCGTTTTTATTTGGTGATTTCAGGTAAGCAACAAGGTGATTCACACCTTCTTGTTTTGTCTTGAATTTCACATGGTAGCGGTTAGCCATCGGCATAATTGGCGGGGCAGATTTTGGCGGTGGAGCAACGGAATGGCAAACACTGCAATTCTTGTTAAAAATCTCCTGACCGCTCAAAGTTTTAGCTGACATGATGGATGGCGATACCCCTGACACCAAGCCGGACAGGATAAAGACTGACATAACTCTTTTCATGATTTTTCTCCTTTTAATGTTTATCTGCCTGATCAATGACTATCAAGTCGTACTCAATGGTTATTTGATCATGGCTGGCCGATAATTCTACCGTTTAGAAATATTTTTTTTCACCTTAGCGAACCGCTCCGTGGCACTCTCGATCCTCTGCCAACGCCATTGCCGACCACACCATCAGAAAACATGGTGTACCCTGACTGGTCACCATAGGGTGACATTTCAATGATGTTGCTGTTCGAGAACCCAACCCCTTCCATGACAAAGTCATTGATACCATCGCCATCCTCATCGATAAATTGCAGCTTCTTCAGTGCAGTGTTCCCTGATTCAAGTGCTTGTCTGATACTGGATGAACGCTCCCCGGATTTCGGGTTCCGGGATGCTGATTCACCAACCAGGGCCGGTTGATAGAATCCGAGAGCAAGGACAATTGTGCAAACGATTCTCATTGACATCATGGCATAACATTTCTCGATTACGAATATCTTGTCCATCTGATTTCCTGCTCCAAACACTTGGGTTGATGGCACAATACTGGAGATATTGCCCGCAATTTTAACTAAGCGAACGAACTTTACTTTGGAATAAGAATAGGTTCTCGTGAATTCACAGAGTGCTTATTCCTGTACAGTTCTTTCCCTTGCCACTAATCATACAATTAGCATGCCAGCTGTCGCATTATTATTTTAACTGATTATATTGAAGTATTTTAAGGGATCCTTGCGTCTTCTCCTGGAGTACTGATAAAACGACTATGCCGACCATCTGGTCGTGATTTCGACTAAATGGTCGATCGCTGAGCAACAAAAGCCCTATTTCATTCCGTACTTTTTCAGCTTGTAACGCAAATGCCGTTCACTGATGCCCAGCCGTTCGGCTGCTCTCGTCTGTACGTGACCGACTTCACTCAGCGCATCAATAATCAAGGCCTTCTCAAATGCTTCGACCTTTTCGGTGAAGGACGTATCGCTTGATTGCCATGAGGTTGAATTGTGTAGAGACTCATTGACCCTGATGGGAAGATCGTTTTTCATAATCGTTTCGCCACGGGAAAGCACGACTGATTGCTGAATGATGTTTTCAAGCTCACGCACATTTCCGGGATAAGAGTATTTCATCAAGGTATCCATAGCCTCTTTTGAAATTCCGGCAATTCGTTTGTTATTTTCTGACGCAAAGCGGCGTACAAAGCCTTCGATCAGTGGAGGTATATCTTCCCGTCTGTCTCTAAGAGGAGGGATTTTTATGGAAACGACATTCAGCCGATAATAAAGGTCCTGGCGAAACGTCCCATCTTTGATCATAGCTTCAAGGTCCCGGTTTGTGGCTGCGACAATGCGTGCATTTGCCTGGATAGGGATGTTGCTACCGATCCGTTCAAATGTTTTCTCCTGTAATACCCTGAGCAACTTGACCTGAAGGGATAGGGGAATTTCGCCAACTTCATCGATGAAAAGTGTTCCTCCATCAGCCGTTTCAAATCGACCTTTCCTCTGTCGGTCGGCTCCGGTAAAAGCACCCTTTTCGTGACCGAAAAGCTCACTTTCAAGCAGATTATCCGGAAGTGCAGCACAATTCACAGCAACAAATGGTTTGTCACAACGGGATCCGGAAAAATGAATGCTTCTGGCTATGAGTTCTTTACCTGTACCGGTTTCACCTGTAATCAGTACCGATGCGTTGCTGTCGGCGACCCTGCAGGCAACATTCAGTACTTTGCTCATTTCAGAGGATTCAGATATGATTCCATCAACACTGAATCGCTCTGAAAGTTGCTGACGAAGTAACCGATTTTCGCTGACGAGTTGTTTTCGTTCGACGATATTGAGTATCAAGACTTGAAGGCGGTATAAGTCGATCGGCTTGGTAATGTAGTCGGCCGCTCCCAGTTTCATCGCATCTGTTGCGGATTCAACAGTGCCGTATGCGGTCATGATAATCACCTGGATGGAAGGATTCATTTCCTTAATGGTTTCAAGAAGTTTTACACCGCTCATACCGGGCATCTTGAAATCGGAGAGTACTATATCAACTGAATTATCCCTGACTATACCAAGTGCTTTTTCAGGGAGTGAGGCCTTAAGTACCCGATAACCTTGTTTTGTCAGAAAACCAGCAAGGCTTTCGAGTTGTACGAGTTCGTCTTCGACTACCAGAATCGTATAATCCATGTTGAGATCCTTTTAAGTTGCTGATGATAACCATTTACGACAAAGGCAGCACGATTCTGAAAATGCTGCCCGTGCCTTCACGACTTTCGACTTCAATGATGCCTCCGTGAGCCTGAACAATCTGGTTGGCAATGCTTAGGCCCATACCGTTACCATCGTCTTTCGATGTAAAATAGAGATTGAATATTTGAGAAAGCATCTCCTGAGGAATTCCTTTACCGGTATCGGCAACCTCAATGAAGGCATTACCAAGACGCTGACCTGCTGTGACGGTAACTGTTCCGTCAGGTTTTGTGGCTTCGACTGCGTTCCTAACAAGATTGAGCAATACTTGCTGCATCTGCTCCCTGTCGATAGATACTTGGCACCCCGAAAATGCTTTCAAGATAAATTGTAATCTTTTGGTTTCGGCTTCACCTTCTAATACTGGTCGGTATTCCTCTATCCACTCGTCCAAGTCTGTTGGCATCTGAATAAGGCGGGGTGGGCGTGCAAATTTCAGGAATCGCTGAATGATGGCATTAACTCTATACACCTCAGCAACAATAGCGCGAACCAGATGATGATATTCCTGCTCGTCCTTGGTTGGCGAGAACTCCATGTCGAGCCGTTGCCCCAGAACGCCTATTGCATTGAGTGGATTGCGGATTTCATGAGCCACCCCGGAAGCAAGTTCCCCCATTGCTGTAAGTTTTTCCTGACGCTCGATGACTTTTTGCATTGAGCGTTGCTCAGTCATATTCCTCAAGACGACAAAAGCCCCGTCAGGATAATTCTCCGTGCCATTAACAAGGCTGAAGTGCCCGGCAAGTATGAGACGACGGTTTTTGATGACGCATTCAAATTCCCTTGTGCATGCAGTAGTCTGCCGAGCAGTCAGTTCCTTGATTAATGTACCGCACTCTGGAAGAATTTCCCTGACAGGACGCTCAATTGCATCGGCAACGGTTATACTGAAAAGCTGTTCTGCTGCACTATTGATAAGTGTTATTCGCCCCTCGGTGTTCACAGCTATGACCGCATCCGCCATGTTTTCCAGTATCGAAGATGAAAACAGCTTTTCACGAAGGTAAGCATCCTTAACCATCAATTCATTTTTCCGCGTGATGATAAGGTTGAAAACCGCCAAGCCTCCTATGAACGCAAGGGAAAGAAGCAGTATGAGTCGAGTCTGAAGCTTCTCTGATGCCTCCAGAAAATGATCTATTTTCAGACCGATGCGAAGCAGGCCAACCCTGCTGCCCTGGTAAAAAAACGGTTTAATTACTTCATAAACCGTCCTTCCTCTGAAGGTAGTAAACCTGGTGGTTGACTTATTTTGTGTAAGTGCACCCGAAAGAACCGGGTCGGACTGTATGGTTTCGGCTTCGGTCACGTTGGGCGTTGCAGCAATTATGGCTGACTTATCCTGCCAGATGATATAATCGATTCCCGCAGTATCGGTACCGGTGCGCTGAATAAGTCTTCCAGGACCTATCTTCCGCTCCATCTCAATGAGCCTTGATGCATCAACATTCCCGACAATTGCACCGCCTCGTCTTCTGGCTACAGCAACAACCAGCCGGGGGCCTTTTCCAGAATGGCTCTCCCTGATTCCGAGGTTAAGTACTTCTATTTTTCCGGAAAGGATCGGCATCAGTTGACTGGATGGATCGCAATTCTGAAAAAGAGGATTATGATCAGGTGGCGTATTCCATGCAATTCGATTGCCATCACGGTCAAAAATTGTTATCCGATACATTCCACTTTTACCGGCAATTTCAGAAAGATCGTCAGACGACAACGCTTTTTGGGTGTCCATGCGTTCTATAAGCCGCAACTGATCAGCCAACCCACCTGTAACGAGGCCATTGATCTCCTTATAACCGATCAGTGCAGTTTCGGCACCTTCGGTAAGAAAATTTATAAGCAATGAAGATTCCTCATGCATAAGGTTCTCAATCTCTTCCATGCGGGATTTATAATGCAGAAAAGCTGTAGTCGAGAACGCAATGACCAAAAGGAAAAACATTCCGGCAAGATATTTCGGCGGGATTGGCAGTGGACGCCATGGTGTTCTTTTTTTTCGTTTCATGAGTACTTTTGCATTGAGATCACTGCTTACCAAAATCAGTTTCTGGATTGATGATCAGAAAAATTTAGGTCACGACATGTATCCTTAATTCCGCCTTAGGAATAAACTACATATATAAATCACTGAATGTGAACTCATAAATAAATTTTCGACATATATATTGTGTTACAGTTTTTTGAAGCAAAATCGTTATCGGTGTAGCTTTCATCGTTGCTGGCTGATATTTTAAGTAATTGAGGATGTTGCCTTATGAACGGAAAATAAGGATTGTCACCAGATAGATTCCGTTTCGTGAACTGACCTTATAGATGTTGAGTTTAAGCAGATGGAGGCTCGTTAGTTGATTAACGATCAGCAGGTCTTAAAAGAATACAAATAAAACTTATAGCAATCGATTTGTTGTAATTTACAAGTCAATCAATCACCATCATGCTGCGTTTCATATCAACGGCTGTCCTGCTTACCGTATTCTTTAGTTCCGACATTGCAAATGCGGCATATGATCCTGCTGCAGGCAAAGCCATATACAATGTCAGCTGTTCGAGTTGTCATAAAAACAGTATTATGGGTGCTCCTAAAATAGGTGACAAGGCAGCTTGGGCTCCACGTATTGCACAAGGGGTTGGCATGCTCGTGTCAAAGTCTATTAAGGGATTCAAGGGCAGTAAGGGAATGATGCCTCCCAAAGGCGGCAATCCGAAACTTACCGATGCTCAGGTAGGTAATGCTGTTTCTTATATTGTCCAGCAAAGTAAGTAGTATCACCGTTACTTTTGTTAACGCTTGAGAAAAGTTCAGGTGAACATTCATCATCAACGGCGGTGTGATACCTTTTTTAGAAATGAAAGGTGGGTTACAACCGCATTACCTACCGACTGATTTACCGTTTCAGCAGAGCTCGCATGAGAATAAGAAGCTCATTTTTCTTGACTGGTTTTGATATAAATGCATCGCAGCCGGCTTCTGCAGCTTTTTTCCGTTCATCTGCCGAAGCAAAAGCTGTTTGAGCAATAACAGGCAACCCTGGACGCATCTGCTTGATCCGCATAGTTGCATTATATCCGTTCATGATCGGCATTTTTATGTCCATAAGCACGATATCTATTTCCGGATGGCTCTCGACAAGTTCGACAGCTTCCTCTCCGTTGCCTGCAGAAAGAAGCGTGACATTGTCCATTTTTAAAGTTTTTTTCAAAAGAATGCCGCTTATCTCCTCATCATCGGCTATCAGGATTGTTAAACTGGTCTCCGGTACTGCATATTCTGGAAACGCCTGATCAGCTTTTGGCGTGAGTTTTTTGGACACTCCGGAAGGATTGTACGGAAGTGTGAACAGAAATCTTGATCCACCGCTATCCGCAGGTTCAACACGGATTGTGCCTCCAAGCATTTCTACGAACCCCTTCGAAATGCTCAGCCCAAGGCCGGCCCCTTCATGGAAACGGGAAAAAGAGTTGTCAACCTGCCTGAAACGGTCAAAAACACTCTCCTTCATCTCTTGAGGGATACCGATTCCTGAATCTTCGACAAAAAACTCGAGCATGCTTTCTTTTCTCGCATACCCGATATTGATGTACCCCTGATTGGTAAATTTCAGAGCATTCTGAACAAGGTTTGTCAGTACCTGCTCAAGCTTTTGAGCGTCAGTTTCTATGATACTTTCGCTGTCAGTAAGTCCAACGCTGCAGTTAAGGAGCAATTCTTTTTTTTCAGCGGCTGGTTTGAAAAAAGAGTAGAGATTATGAATCAGCTTATTGAGAGGCGTTTCGGATATATGCAGCACAATTTCCTTGGCATCAATGCGGGAAATATCGATGAGATCATTGATGAGATTCAGCATGCGTTCGCCGCTCTTCTGGATGAGGTCGATATATTCCTGCTGTTGCTCTCCTGACAGATCGGCATCCTTCAGCAGTTCTGAAAACCCGAGAATGCCGTTCATGGGGGTCCGTATTTCATGGCTGATATTTGCAAGAAACGCGCTTTTCAATTTATCGTTTTCTTCAGCTTTTTCTTTGGCCTCAATCAGGTCATTCCAAAGTATTTTCTTTTCAGAAATATCCTCTTTGACCGATACAAAATTCGTGATATTGCCATTTTCATCCAGAATGGCTGAAACAATCGCATGTTCCCAGTATAGCTTGCCATTTTTCTTACGGTTGTAAAATTCACCTTGCCAGATCTCCCCTGAAAGAATTGTATCCCAAAGATTTTTATGCACATCTTTCGGCATCAAACCTGATTGAAGAATTCTGGGATTCTTACCTTTCACCTCGTCGAAACCGTATTCTGTCAAGAGCGAAAATGCAGGGTTCACGTACTCGATATTTCCTTCAGGATCAGTTATTATTACAACTGCCGGGCTCTGTGTTATAGCTACACTCAGTTTTTTAAGCCCATCCTCGGCATGTTTACGTTTAGTGACATCGACGAATGACCCAGTGATAAAATCTGGATATCCGTTTTCACCTCGAACGATTTTTGCCGAATTGCTTAGCCACGCAGTAGTGCCGTCCATACGTGAGAACTCCGCTTCAAAATTATTCACGTGGCCTTGTTTAAGGAGCAGTTCCTTTAGACGCACTCTATCTTCAAGGTGAACATATGATTTCGCTATATCCTTTTCAAACAGTGCGTTGCTATCAGATGCTGGGCATCTGATTAAATCAAGACAGCCTTGATTTGCGCTCATTATCTTACCGTCCAATGTAGTCTGGTACAGTCCAATCGGAACTCTTTCAAAGAGATCACGGTATTTTTTCTCACTTTCCCTTAAAGCCTCTTCGTTCAACATTCTTTCCAGTTCGCCGGCGGCACGGCTTGAAACCATTTTCAGAATAGCTTCAGCCATCCTGTGATCGGCAAGCGGACGTCGTCCAATGACGGCAATCAGCCCGATCGGGCGCCCTGAGTGATCCATGAGGGTAACTCCAACATAACTTTCCGCTTGCAAGTCCTTAAGTACTTGGTCCCGTGGAAAGGATTGGCAGACATTTGCAGGAAAACAGCAGATATCCTTTCTGACGACATCACCGCAGGGAGTGTCTTTCAGGGCATAAGCCACATTATCTTCGAAATGGCCGTCGCACCAGACAGCGAGGGTTCTCGCCGTTAAACCGTCTCCTTCAAGAATGTCAATACAGACAAAGTCCAGATCGAGGCACTCGGCAAGATAACTGGCAAGGGCATTGAAAAATGGCTCATCCTGCATAACATAGCTCGTATGAGACAGAAACCGCTGCACATCTTCGATTTTTTTACGCTCGGTGATATCGGTACCTATGCCTATAAGAAAGGGATTGCCATCAATTATGACTCTTCTCGCTGACATTACGAACCAGCGAAATTCCGGACCGCCACGAAGAAGTATTCTACCTTCCACACATTCGTCAATACCATGTTCAAGTACGCTTGCGATCTTTTCCTGTATGAGCGCTTGATCATCTGGATGAGCAGTTGCAATCACCTGCATGGTTGCCATTTCACTTTCCAGCTTCCCTGCAATAACATCTCGGTCGAACGCATTCCAACCGGCATAGAAACCTTGTGCATCGATTATATAAAACGGACCGGGAATACTGTCGATAATGGTTTTATTAAGCGCTTGCGCTTTATTACCTTTTTCCCTGGCAATTTTCAGATCGGTTATATCAACAATGATACCTCCGTACCTGTTGATCTTGTTGCCTGGCCCTTGTATGGGTGACCCTTTGGACATAACCCAGTGATCCTGGCCGGATACATCTCTAACGCGCCATTCTACGGTGAATTCCTCCTCTTTTTTTATCGCATCGAGAACAATCTTATCTATCTTCTCCCTGTCTTCCGGCAACAGAAATTGTTTCCATAGATCGTAGGATGCATTGCGTGAAAGTGGTTCCAGACCAAAATTATCAATCGCTGACCACACGTTATCCGACCATACGTTGCTGTTGGTCTCTAAATCCCACTCCCATGTGCCGGAATGCGTTGCATCCATAATGAGCTGCAGGCGTTCATTTGTAACGAGCATTTCATTTTCTATTTCCTGAAGCCTGCTGATATCAGAGAAGATAAGCTGGCATTCATCGCTGTTTTCGCTGACGATGGCATCGATGCTCACTGTCAGCGTTGTGACGATTCCTTTCATCTTTTTAGAAAGATCCGTATTTACAGCTACTTGTAAACGCAGGACTTCACTGCATTTTGATGCAGGACTTTTGAATACCTTATCGAGGAGTGCTGTAAACACATGAAGGTCTTCGGGAGAAATATAATTAGTCAATTTGTCGTTCAACAGCAGCGAGCGGTCAATGCCAAGCATTTTTGCCGCCATTAAGTTTAAACCGATTATCGAAGTGTTCCGTGCTATTGTCAGGTAACCAAGAGGGGAAAATTCATAAATATCTGTAAATCGTTTCAAGCTTTTTTCCAGTTCATTTCTCATATCAACGAGTTCCTTCTGCTGTATTTCGAGCTCAATCTGATGAACCTCCAGTTCATGTACAATCCTGTGCAACTCCTCGGAGGAAGCGGAGGAATGGTGGTTGTTCTTGTGATTCTTCTCTAAGAGCTTTTGGGCTTTTGACCGCAATTCAGAAAAATCATCGAGAGGGGTGCTTTTGTTACACATGATGGGGTTCCCTGTTTCAGATTATATCCGGTTAATGTCCCGGTACTGTCATTACAATAAAGTTCATATAAACCGGATAGGATTGCTTTCTGCCTGTCTACAGCCTGGGAAAGGGATTGCTATGAAACTGTTTTTTCTGCCATTATCAGTATCTAGCAGATATAGTAAAGATAATGTATTTTGTCAGTAGCAAAAAAAACAAAACCCTACAATGCCTGGTAGCGATAATACATCACCGACCGCTCATGCGTCTTGATTTTTTCCGTTGAAAACCATGCAATCGTTGAGTGAGCTAAACCTGACTATCCTACCCTTCAGCTGCCCCACGATATCGATCATGTTCCTCTCAGCCTGCTTGGCTATCACATAGCCAATCCCCCCTTGCTTTAACACTGCTGAAGTACTATCTTTTTTGATTACCCCTGAACGCAATTCATGCGTCTAAGAATACAGTACAATAATATTCCCCGATGCCTCTTGAGAAGAAATCATCAGATGGAATCACCGGAAAAAGGGGTGAATCAACAATTTATTCCTTGTTACTTTCCTTACTGGATGTAGTTTTTATTGTTTCTCCTGAAGGGATTATCCTTGATGCTAATGAGGCTTTTGCAGTCCAGTTTCATAAAACCCCGGAAGAGTTCTTGGGGCTGAGTGTTTTTGACTTACTGCCGCCAGATGTTGGAACTCTACGAATGAACATGCTGCGTGAGGCAGTGCTTACCTCCAGACCGTTTACCTTTGAGGATGAATATAATGGGCGCCTGGTGCGCAGCACTATATATCCCTACAAAACATCTGATGGCAACGTCGACCGGCTGCTGATCATTGCACAAGATTTTACCTGTATCGAAAAGTTGCTGAAAAAAGAGCAGCTCTTCAATAAGCAAATCATCAATGCTATTCCAGGTACTTTTTATATCGTTGATGCAAATGGAAGGTTTGTTGCATGGAACACGGTGCTGAGAGAGAACATTGGGGTATCAGATGAAGAAATGGCTGAGTCTATCGGCTTAGATGCTTTCCATCCTGACGACCGAGCCCGTGTGCTTGAACTCATGCAGGATATCATCAATAATGATACGGAACATATTGGCGTGTTCAGGGTTCTCCGAAAAGGAGAATCTGATGTCAAGTGGCAACTCATGACCGGCAAAAGGATTGTGATTGATGGGTTACAGTGTGTTATCGGGGTGGGCTTTGATATCACTGAACGCAAACTGGCTGAAGAGAAATTACTTAAAAGCGAGGAACGCTTCAGGACTCTGTTCAACAGTAATTCCGCAATACAGGCGATACTTGATCCTGCCACAGGAAAAGTGCTCGACGTTAATCAAAAGGCTATTGATTGGTATGGGTGGTCGGCTGAAGAACTTAAGCAGATGTACGCCGGGGACATTAATAGTCTTACCCCTGTTGAGGTGCTACAAAGCCTGCAAACAGTTGATGCCAAACAACACAATAAATTCATCGGGAAGCATCGGAGGGCAGACGGTTCCATTCGGGATGTGGAGGTCTTTCGGAACTCTATAGAACTGGACGGAAAGGAGGTTGTTCATGTCATTATCCTTGACATCACTGAGCGCAAGCGGGCTGAAGCTGAACTTGAGAGGAAGAGTCGTGCGCTTCTGTTGAGTAACCAGTGTAACAATGCACTGTTGCATGCACAGAAAGAAGATCTCTTGCTGCACCAAATATGCAGCACTATCGTGGAAACCGGGGGATACCGGATGGCATGGGTCGGGTATGCAGAACACGATATATCAAAAAATATACGACCGGTCGCTCAGGCGGGTTTTGATGAAGGCTATCTTGAAACTCTGAAGATTACCTGGGCAGATGAGAAGTATGGGCATGGCCCTGCAGGAAATGCTATTCGCACCGGCCAACCAAGTTCTATTCTTAATATACAGGAAAACCCACAGTTTGACCCCTGGCGTAATGAGGCAACCAGTAGAGGGTATACCTCTATCCACAGCTTGCCTCTGATTGAAAACGATAATGTGCTTGGAGCATTGACGGTATATTCTGAACTGCCGGATCCCTTCAATGATGCGGAGAAGAAACTGCTCATGCAGCTGGCTGATAACCTGGCCTTTGGAATCAAGATGCTTCGAGACCGTAAAACGCTGAGAGAAAGCGAGGAGCGGTTCAAAAATCTCTTTCAATACAATGCAGCAATAAAGCTCGTTTTTGATCCGGACACCAATAATATTGTTGATGCGAACAATGCGGCATCAGACTTTTACGGATGGTCAATTGATGAGCTGAAGAGTATGAACATTGCGCAAATAAATCCGTTATCAAAGGACATTATAACAGGTAATCTGGCAAAAGTCATTGAAGAAGGCCATGTCAGGTTTTCGTTTTGTCACACCAGAAAAGACGGGTCTATCCGTGATGTTGAGGTACTGACCACAAGAATTAATGATGGCAGGAAAGATTTGGTCAATGCCATTATTTTTGACGTTACCGATCAAAAACGGTATGAACAGGTCAATGCATTCCGGCTGCGCATACTCCTGATGGCGGATACCAATTCCATAGAGGAGCTGCTGATAGCAACCCTTGATGAGGCTGAAAAGATAACGGGAAGTTCAATCGGGTTTGTCTTTTTTGTTGCGCAAGATCAAAACTCAGTGATGCTTCAGACAGTCTCAACCAATACTTATCAAAACATGTGCAAGGCTGAAGGGACTGGCCTGCATTATCCGCTTGATAAGGCCGGAGTGTGGGCCGATGCTGTACGGGTGAAAAAGCCGGTGATCCATAATGATTATCCATCACTCGAGCATCGCAAAGGAATGCCTGAAGGCCATGCTGAAGTCAAGCGAGAACTGGTGATACCGGTCAGCCGTGACGGGAAAATTGTGGCTATTATGGGAGTCGGCAACAAAATAAGTGAGTATGGTGATAAGGATATTGAATGGTTGGAGATTATAGCTAACCATGTTTGGGATATTATTGCTAAAAAGTTGGCTGAAGAAGAGAACAAAAAACTTACCACTAAGCTGCAGCATGCAACGAAAATGGAGATGATTGGTCAGCTTGCTGCCGGGCTTGCGCATGAGATAAACAATCCTGTCAATTTCATCACTATCAATACTGCTAACCTGGAAAACAATTTTGATGATCTCCGTTACCTTGTGGGTTCATACCGCCGTATAATCGATAAAATAGAAGCAGGGGCTGACGTTAGTGATGATGTACGGCAATTGAGGGAGCAGGAAGGATCTCTGGAAGTTGATGTGCTGTTACAAGAAATCCCTGAAACCCTTGCTGAGTCACAAAAAGGGGTTGAGCGGATAACCACTATTATTCGAAGTTTACGGAATTACTCGTTCAAGGACAATTCAGATACGTTACGACTATTAGATATAAATAAGTCTATCCAAGATGCCCTTGTCATAGCCAAGAATGAGTATAACACTATCGCTACGCTTGATTTACAGTTAGGGGAAATTCCAGAGGTGTTCTGTAATATTTCACAGATCAACCAGGTTATTCTGAACTTGTTGGTCAACAGTGCTCATGCTATCAAGTCACAAAAAAAGAGCAGTGCCGGGAAAATAACAATCAAAACATGGGCAGCAGAAGATCGCGTATTATGCTCCATCGGTGATGACGGTCCGGGAATCCCCGAAGCAATAAGGGATAAGATATTTTCGCCATTTTTCACGACCAAGAAGCCAGGTGAGGGAACGGGACTGGGCCTGAGCATCTCGTATGACATTATTACCAATAAGCATCAAGGGAGTATTGCTGTTGAATGCCCACCTGAAGGCGGGACGATATTCACCATATCTCTGCCTTTGAAACCTAACAGGAGTAATGCACCCGTTTTCAGGGAAGACTCATTGGTCTGAGTTTTTTCCCTGGTCGCTTCAGGAACAGGTAGTGGCTTAACATCAATGCTCATCATTTAACGACCGTTTAGCGGGATACCGTAAGCTGATCAACAGTTATGTTATTTTCAATTAAGACTCTATCTCTCGGTTTCAACTATACTTTTGGAATACTGTTATTGATAATGGAGTACTACTTGGGTCATAGGAGAAGATTAAACACATAGCCGACCAGCATGATACCAAGCGCCACAACTCCAGCGAAGACTGCAATAAGCCGAGGTTTAAGCACTTTACGCAGAATGATCATTTCCGGAGCTGAAAGGGCGATCACACTCATCATGAAAGCCATCACGGTTCCAAGTGCTGCGCCCTTACCGAGGAGGGCCTGTACGACAGGAAGAATACCGGCGGCATTAGAGTACATGGGAACCCCGATAAGAACTGCTACAGGAACTGACCACCAGACACTTTTGCCCATGAGTGAGGCCATAAAGTTTTCCGGTACGTAGCCATGAATTCCTGCACCGAGCCCTACACCAAGCACAATATAGAACCACACTTTGCCGACAATTTCACGAATATGTTTAACCCCTTCGCGAATCCGCATAGGCCAACTCATTGTTTCAACATCCCCGTCTATAGAAATCTTGTTCTCCTGCAGTTTCTGCACCCACTCTTCCAGGTACTTTTCCATCTGAAGTTTACCAATGACTATGCCGGACACAATAGCAACCGCAAGGCCCATACCGGTATACAGCAGGGCAACCTTCCAGCCGAACATACCGAAAAGCAGCGCCAGGGCGACTTCATTGATCATCGGTGCTGAAATAAGGAACGAAAAGGTAACGCCAAGTGGTATTCCTGCTTGCAGAAACCCTATGAACAACGGTACTGCTGAACAGGAACAGAATGGAGTAACTATGCCAAGAGTGGCTGCCATCACGTTTCCAACACCTGTTTGACGACCTGAAAGCAACGCCCTTGTACGTTCAGGTGAAATAAACGTGTGGATGACACCCATCAGAAATACCACGCCCGTAAGCAGCAAAAGCACTTTGGGGACTTCATAAATAAAAAAGTGCAGAGCTTCGCCTAAACGGTTTGCCCGGCTTATGGCCATGATCTGAAGAAACTTTGTGGCAAACAACTCCAGATTATTGTAAATCAGCAACCACAAAACGGCTGTTGCAAGTACACCGGAAATCCATTGCAGGTTTTGCCCTCTGGAAAACCTGCCGGAAGGTTGTATGGAACCAGTCATAAGTTACGAACAGCAGCTACCGCTGTGCTTGTCTTTGCTGCCATGATTCCCGCAACAGCTATGCGGTTTTGCAGTTAATAACTCCTTGAGCTCTGCATGTGAAGGTATACGGCCTTTAGAAAGCACTTGTTCATCGACAACGAGCGCCGGTGTTGAAAGAACGTTGTAAGCCATGATTTGCTGTATATCCTCTACTTTTTCTACTGAAGCTTCAATACCTTCAGCGACAATCACGGCGTTTACGGCGTCAGCCAGCTGGTTGCATTTTGCACAACCACTACCCAGAATTTTTATCTTTTTCATAATCTTGTCCTTTGTTTGTTTATCGCAAATAAACGATTAAAAAGTTCAATAAATGTCATTTACAGTCACAGTGACACTCATTATCTCCTGTAAAAAACTTATTAAAAACTACTGATGCGTTCAGCCATTGCTCACGGTTAATACAGTAACGGACTTTAGGTGGATTAATTTCACCCTGAATCAAGCCTGCTTCGAGCAATGCTTTCAGGTGCTGTGATATTGTAGACTGAGCCATAGGAATAAGTTCGGTCAGTTCACCGGTAAAACAGCATGCATGTGTTGCAAGCAGTTTCAATATTTTGAGTCTTACAGGATGACTGAGTGCCTTGGCTATAGCCGCAATGGCCTCATCCTCCACACTGTACTCAATCACTGATAATGTTCGTTGCATCACTCCCTTTAGTTAGTTCATCGCAAATATACGATTAATATTCAAGAAGAAACAAGAAAAATGTTCCTATTGATAGATGGAGGCAAAAAAAATTCAACCATGACACTTGAGTCACTACCGCGAGTTACTTCTTTTCCTGTCATTATGATGGTCATTGATTCGTATAACTGTACTTGTCTGAATTTTTTTTAATCTCAAATTCGCGTCTACTCCAACATTTATGATGAGATGAATTTTTTGCTTTCCCATTATAATATTGCACTTCTTTATCTGTAATTTTTCAAACTTAACATCAACAACTTTTCCCGCCTTTTCTTTTGCAATAGCGTTATTAAGGACATTTGGAATTTTTGCAATTAATGTATCCAAATTGATAGTGAGCTTTTTTGCTATAACATCTTTTATTTCTTTATGAAACAAATGATCGCCAATATTGAAAAAATTGCTATTTGGCCTTAACGCAAAATCAAAATGTTGTATTGTTAATGTTTGACTGGGGACATCATATACCAGTTGACCGCTTGCGACTAAATCATCATTTTTATCTGTAATTACTTTTACCGATAGCCCACTTGTTGATGCATAAGCTTTTATTTCTTTAATAGTAAGGGTGTGCCCTTTTTCGGAAAATGTTTTTCCCTGAAGTAATTGGCTTAGCTGTTTATTAATCTCTTCAAAAGAAGTATAGGCATATATATACACATTGGATTGATCACCTTGCTCGCCGTCTTTCAATGCTTTAAAGTCAGGCAGAGGATTTTTTTTTACGCCTGCTGTTGTATCGGTTACAATAAACATTTTTGCCTGCAGGTGAGTAGCACAAGTGATATGCTTCGGGGTTACGTATATTTTTCCTTTTATATCGCTACAAATAAACTTTACCCAAACATTAACTAGTGTACTACTGACAAAAATCGGCTCCTGCAAATCACACCAGATTTTCAAAAACGTCGGTTTTAATGTTGCGGCTTTATATATCTCTTTATCAAGTAAAAGAGTAAATTTGTCACCATTTTTATTGATCAGCTCATTAATTTCACTTTCTATATTTTTTTTAAACGGGCCAACTTGTAAAACTGGTGTTTCCTGCCAAGCATACTTTCTTATTTTAAAATGAGTAACGATACACCATTTTTTATCTATTGATACTGGAGTTGAAAATGTTATAACAAGACTGGTATGAATTGGCTTTACAAGTCCTGTTAATATTTTCCCAAATCTACTGTCTTCCAGTTTCGCGTCAACGATTACAGGAAAAGTACAAAAAAGCATTTTTCCTTTTGATTGAACAACAATATTCTCTGTTTTGCTTAGAGTTATTGTAATCTCCTCTTGTTTGTCCTTTTGAAGACAAATTCTTTTCTCTAAAAACTTTCCATTAATTTTCTTATTTAAATAATCACCGAGGCTTGTAATATCGTATGTTATATTAACAATGAAAGTTGATGGCGGTACATCAATTTTATATACCTCCGTTACTGCTTCTGGAGGCTTTGTTTCTCTGGCTTGTTTTATTTTAAATAAATAGAAACTACCAGGGACGATAATTAATAAAACAAGGCTGGCTATAAGAAACAGTCTCTTCAATATTTTCTATACATTCAAAATTGAAATATCAAAACATTTTCTACTCATAACGGAGAGCTTCTAACGGTTTAAGTGCAGCTGCTTTTCGGGCAGGCCAAAGACCAAAAAATATGCCGATAAGCGCTGAAAAAGCCGTTGCGAGCACTACCGAAATCAGTGAGGTTTTTACCGCCCAGCCAGCAAAAATTGAGAGAACAAGAGAAATGCCAATACCCGCAAGAACCCCAATAAACCCTCCACTGATAGTCAGACCAACAGATTCAACAAGAAACTGAAGCATAATATCGTTTCTTCGCGCCCCAATAGCCTTGCGAAGTCCAATCTCCCTTGTACGTTCAGTCACGGAAACCAGCATGATATTCATAATCCCTATACCTCCTACGACCAGCGAAATGGCGGCGATAGAACCAAGCAGAAGACTCATGGTCTGTGTGGTACTGCTGAGCATCTTTTGAATTTCTGTCATATCTCTGATATTGAAGGAGTCGTCATCCTCTTTGAGGCGGTGTTTTTTGCGGATCATCGAGCTGATTGTACTTTTGGTTGTTTCAATTAATGCAGGTGACGTAACCTCGACAAAAATACCGCTGAGATACGTTTTGCCGAGCACCCGATACATAGCTGTCGTTACAGGAATGATCAAAACATCATCATCATCCTGCGGACCGGAAAATCCTTTCGCTGGTGCGATCCCAATAATTGTAAAATTAATTCGATTGATCTTGATGGTCTTTCCAAGTGGATTGGTATTGCCAAACAGTTCTTTGACTACTGTCACACCGATAATAGCCACCTTCTCACGTGTTTGAATCTCTTCGCGGGTAAACCACCGCCCGACTGATGGTATGGAAGCACGCATTACACCATAATCAAACCCCACTCCATTAAGGCTTGAACTCCAGTTTTTGTTGCCATAAACAATCCTGCCGCTCCCGGTTACTACGCCGGCGGCACTTTTAACCAGCGTATGAAGCGAAGCAATATCGTCCACATCAATAAAGGTAAAGCGGGCAACTGCACCGGCTCCCTGTGCTGCGCCCCTGATCTTGGCTGAACCGCCTCTGATTGAAAGCAGATTCGAACCCATTGATTTCATCTGTTCCTGCATGGCTGCTTTAGCTCCCTCGCCAAGTGCAATCATGGCAATTACTGATGCAACGCCCACAAGAATTCCAAGTACGGAGAGAAAAGAACGCATCTTGTTGGCCAGAATAGCCTGAAAGGCCTGTGCTATAAATCCGATAAAACGACCATCCTGCAATAACGACCCCTTTCCAGACCCACGCAAATCAAACCCGTTTTCACCTCCTGCAACCTCGGCGGGCTCGATTCCTATTTTACGCTCATCGGTAATTATAACGCCGTCTCTCATGGTAATGACGCGGTCAGCATACGCGGCAATATCGTTTTCATGAGTGACCATGATGATGGTTTTACCCTCTGCATGAAGACCTGTAAAGATCTTCATGATCTCTATTGAGTTTTTTGTATCAAGGTTTCCTGTTGGCTCATCGGCAAAAATGATCAACGGATCACGAACCAGCGCTCTTGCAATAGCAACACGCTGCTGCTCGCCTCCTGAAAGCTGATTAGGGGTATGGTCAATTCTTGCTTCGAGTCCAACCTGCCTGAGCCGCTCTATCGCCTGTTGTCGAAAATCACCTTTAACCCCACTGTATATATGCGGAAGCCTTACGTTCTCTACGATGCTCATTCGCTTAAGCAGATGAAACTGCTGAAAGACAAAACCAGCTACATTATTACGAACTCCGGCCTGTTCATCTTCTGAAAGATTGTTGACATTATTGCCAAAAATCAGATACTCACCTTTATCGGGATTGTCCAGAAGACCGAGAATTTGAAGGAGTGATGATTTACCTGACCCCGAGGCTCCCATAATTGCCACAAACTCGCCCTGCTGTATCGTTACGGAAACACCACGCAACGCCTGAACAGTACTCTCACCGATCAGGTATGTCCGGTGAACATCAACAAGCTCAAGCATTGGTTTCATTTTTTTGTTTTGCTGCGTTGTGGTGCGAAGGGGTTTGATCCAGTGCTGTTTTTAGGCAAAACAAAGGATGTGTCGGGAAGCAAAACTACAGAACTGTCCGCAAGACCTTTAAGTATTTCAATATTAATTTCATCCTGAAGCCCAACCTGCACTGGACTAAAACGGATGACCTTCTGGGTGCTGCCGTTTTTCTGCAGCACCACACTTTTGCCGTTTCTGCTCAGAACAGCGGCGATCGGCAACAACAACGCTCCCGTTTTTTCCTGCACAATAATTTTGATATTGGCGCTCATACCAGAGCGGAAAACTTCAGGAATGCGGTCAGGAATAACATCGACATTATAGATGTTGACGTTATTCTGCAGATGCGACTCATAGTATATATGCTCTACTACTCCGTTCACACGGATATCCGGGTAGGCATCAAGTCCGATTACCGCTCTTTGTCCGTTTTTTACACGCCCGATATCGGTTTCGTCAACATAGGCTTTAACAATAAGACGATCTGAAAGAACAAAAAGTGAATCACTCGTGGTCACCGTCTGACCAGGATCGACGCTACGCACAATAACCTGACCATCCATAGGAGCAATGACAGCTGTTTTTTTATACACATTTTCCCAGTAGCTCTGTTCACTTTTCCCCTGCAACTTTGCCGCATCAAGAAGTGCGGCGCGCTCAGTCGAGCTGAGCATCGCAAGCACGGCTCCTTTCTTTACAAGTCGGCCTTCCTCCACAAGAATTTCCTCTATTCGCCCTCCTACCGA
>Ga0194037_1000830_pt1 | contig 23856 bp, 24 predicted proteins | sample JunL306m_MetaG_FD_148653 | JGI IMG/M metagenome (GOLD analysis project Ga0194037, IMG submission 148653) | Anoxic zone freshwater microbial communities from boreal shield lake in IISD Experimental Lakes Area, Ontario, Canada - Jun2016-L304-6m | ecosystem: Environmental > Aquatic > Freshwater >...
GTGTAAAGGTGATGCGGTTTGCGGAAGGAACAAATATGGCATTTAGTGGCAGATCCGTCGACGTGCGGGTCAGGATATCACCATCCGGGTCGCTGGCCGTCACGGGGATTTTCAGGACTCCTCCTTCGGCAATCATTGCCGTTTCCTGAAGCGCAAGGACCGGCGACCGATTCACAGCGGTAACATTGATCTGGATCGTTGTACTGGACGTCAGGCCGTATGAATCGTTGGCAGAAAACCTGAACAGGTACGTACCAGCCTGATTAAAGTCGGGCTTGATGGCTAATGAACCGGTCGCGGAGGTCCCGGGAATTGCACTAAACGTGGCATTGGCCACATGAGGAGCAGCTGAAAGTGCAACGGCTCGACCGTCAGTACTGGATGCGGAAAGGCTGATGATGAGTGGAGAGGCACTGCCGGCGGTAATCTGGTAAGGAGCTGGTGTGGTTACCGTGATCAGTGGTGGATGCACTACTTCCTTGGCAACGGTGATGGAGACGCTTTGCGGAGCGCTGGTCGCGCCGTTGCTATCCGTTACTGTAAGGGAAAAGGTATAAACCCCTTCCGGAAGCGATACGACTGGTTTCACCATACCAGCAGGCGCTGGCGTGCCGCTCCAGGTATAGGTTACGATATTTCCATCCGGGTCGCTTGAGCCACTACCGTCAAGGGTCACATTGATTTTTGTCTGGTTATAGGGAAGGATGACCGTCTGGTTCGAACCAGCATTTGCAACAGGTGGCATATTCACTTCCTGATTAACGGTAAGATTCACCGTCGCGGAAGCAGTAGTGTAATTCGTCCCATCGGTCGGGGTGAAATCAGCTTTCAAAATCTGATCCCCGGCGGAAAGCACCGTGCCGGCAGCCGGCGTGTAAATGAAGCTTCCCGGCACGGAGGCAGTGGCGTTGAGTTGAATGACAGAAAGAGCAGTTCCATACGCAAGTGCTGCTGGAGTTACCCAGGTGATGGCCGGTATTGCCTTGCTGACGAGAATAGTAACCGTGGCTGTTGCGGTGGTGTAATTCGTCCCATCAGTCGGGGTGAAATCTACTCTCAATGGCTGTGTGCCGGCGGAAAGTACCGTACCGGTCGCCGGCGTGTAGACAAAGCTCCCCGGCACGGAGGCGGTCGCATTGAGCTGGGTTGATGATAATGGTGTCCCGGAAATAATCGAAGCTGGTGGCGTCCAGACAATCGTCGGAGTTGCTTTATTGACGGTTATGCTTACTGTTGCAGAAGCAGCAGAGTAGTTCGTAGTGTCTGTCGGAGTGAAATCAGCTTTCAAAATCTGATCCCCGGCGGAAAGCACCGTGCCGGCAGCCGGAATATAGACAAAACTTCCCGGCACTGAGGCTGTCGCGTTGAGCTGCGTGGCGGATATTGGAGTTCCATATGTTATGGCAGCCGGTACGGCCCAGGTAATGGCCGGCGTAATCCTGCCGACTGCACCATAGGTGATAACATTGTAGGTATAACGGATTGTGCTGGGGCAGACCAACCGGACACTGAACGTCACTGACCCGGCAGGTTGCAGGTTACCTGATGATACTTTAGACGACAAATCGATATAATATTTACCGTATGGATTGCCTGTTCCTGGAACAATTGCGTCAAGGACCTGTACGCTGGCAGACGAAATGTCAAAAACAGCCTGGAGCGGAATGCCGATCACGCTGGTGGAACTGTTTTTTATGGTTATATTCGCCGTCGTCGTAACAAGTTTTGTCTTGAGGTCGGTGACCGACCGCTCGGACTTTGTCACAGTAACCAGGCTACTGACGTCCTGAGCTCCTGCATTTGCAGAAGCCGCCAGCAAACCGGAAATGACCACAAATCCGCAGACCAGTAATACCCTTAAAGATCTATAAAATGATGCCGTCATATCGACCTCCCTTTACTCGCCAAAATGGTTAACAATTCAATTAAACAGGCTATTGAGACAAAAAAGCCGGACTACCTGAATCAACCATACAGTTGTAGTTTCTGGTAATCCGGCTAACTTCATTGCAGAGAGTACAGGGAGATAGAGAAAAGCCTGCACCTGGTTGCTTGAAAGTCCCGTGAATTTCCGTCCCCCAATCGCTCAGGGTTTGGCATTATTTATTTCAAAATCAACGTAGAGTATTGCGGGTCTCAATCTCCATTCTTCGTGACCTGAAAAGTAAAAGAGTTCCAAGTCCTCCACAGAGAAGGATAACGGTCGACGGTTCAGGAACCGGGGTATTTGCCTGATTTTCTGTAACAGTAACGTTGCGTACAAGTCCTTGTGATGAAAATTGATCCCCCATATCTTGAAGGATAAAATAAAGTGTTCCGTCAATGCCGCCAAAACTGGTTATATTCGCGGAATACCAATCCCCATATGCTCCAACGTTATTCAAGGTCGTTGGCTCGTACACTCCGCTCTTGTCATAACTGATAAAATCTGTCTGAACATTGCTGTCGGAAAGAAAAGAGACTTGCAGGAAATTCGGAATATATCCTTGAGATGCCGTGGGGACATCTCTCTGGGCACCATCAATAAAGTTTATATCGAACGTAAGTGCAGTAACACCGGTGAAATGCTTTGTAAGGTATATGGAAGTGACGTTGTCATCGTAAGGTTGAATCGGCAGGGTTGCAACATCGGTGCTGATGAACACTGCGCTTAAAGGGTCCGCGTCCCAACCGGCAAATGTTCCACTTGTGATAAGTGTGGCGAATGATGCGTTGACTACTGTAAGAATCATCACCGACATACAAAAGAAAATAACAATTGACCGTTTCATATTCATTCTCCTGATAATCCAAAATATGCAGCCACATACCAATAAATTTTAAATCTACTGCACTATTAATAAAGCTTTTCAGGATTTCCCGGCAGAATCTCGGTTATAGTCCCTGTCGGAGTTCCCTCCATGTTGTAGTTTTGAATCTGCCCTGTCTTCTCATCGAGAAACATGCTACGGCAACCACTCTCCCATTTACTGCTGTTCCAACTGGAGCAGAGTTGGCCGTCGTCAGTGATCTTCCAAGAACCGGAGACTCGCCCTCTGGCACCAACAGCTTCGCTCGTCCCATATATGGTTCCATCTCCGTTCCAGAAAATTACGACTCGATTACCTCTTTTGGTATTGAGGCGAGTGGTGTTACCAATAATCGTTTTCTTGATCTCAGTGGCAGAAAGTTGCTTTCCAATCGGTTGTTCAGCAATGGCAGGTGATACTGCAAATACAAAAATATTGATCATCAGTCCTGCCAAACCCAGTATCCTCTCCATGATAATTTCTCCTTTGTTTGGATCCCGTTGTGTCCAACTCTTAGTCGTGTCCTCTACATATCAAAGGATATTCCCAAGGCAGCCCGGCTGTCTTCACATACGAAGATTCGAAGTGTTCCTTCCCCACATCATTGCGCACCAAGCCAAACCTGTCGAGACCAAGGTATCAATCTTCTGTGACCAGGTGTACTGATCATCCGATTTATCAGGCGTGTTACAGACTTCAGGAAGGTTCTTTTAGATGAGCATGCTGCTGTTGTTTGGCATAGTATCCTCGCAACTATTGTTACGCAAAGAGCGATCCAAACTACAACTTATCTAAATTATTATTGTTATATAGATGCTCGCTAAAGCATACATGCATTTGTGTAAATTAAATCGACACATCTAAAGTGCTTTTTTACATTCTGAGAAGGAACTATGACGTCCACTTTCAACTTCCTAACTCATTAGTTTTAGCTCAGCCAACCTGAACCCACTCAACTTGTCATGGTCATTCTTTACGAGTAAAGGTACCAGATCCTCAGCGCCTGAGAGGATGATGACATCGGATTCCTCGGCGTCACTGCATCATGCTAAAACACAGGTGATTGAAGGTAAAAGCTACCGCATGAAAGAACAGATAGAAGCCTGAAAAAATAAATCCGCCGACCTCGGTAAAAACCGAAGTCGGCGGATGTACGCGCGCCCATAAAATGATTTTTCGCGTACTGTAATATTAATAGGTTATGGAGTATTTATCCCCATAAATTGACTCGTAATTCGCCCAATTATTGATTTATTCGTACTTATTTATCCCAATTACTGATTTTTCCGTAGTCGTTCGTATAATATGAACAAAATAAGTGACTTAGTACAAGAAATATGGGATGCAGTAATCGGCTTTCAGCAGTGCCCACCCCTGTTTAGCATTAGTTCACATTTATACGATACGAAGTAAAAAATAAGCTGGCTGGCCCCCAAATGGACTCTCAGGATATAAGATCACGTTAATAAGGCATAGCTCAAACTATCAAGGAATCGTAAAATTGACAATAGATTCCTTTTTCAAAATGTATAGAAATACCATTCCCCGCACTTCCCTCTATGATAATGTTGCCTTCTCAAATTTTCATATCACTCTTTGAGTACACTGCCCAAATAACAAATACCGCTATAGCAATAATTATTGACCACTCAATCAATCTCCGTTCTCTATGTCCATCACGGTACACTAGCCAAGAATGTGATGTGGTAGAATGCCTCGCTCGACTGTGCCCCTGTGGTGTTGCTGATAAAGATATCTTCATCGCTCAGAATTTACTGTCTGAGGTCTATGCCAGACAACCGAAGAGGGAGAAAGGCAAATCGGGCGTAGAGAGTCAGATCACCTTGTAGTACCTGTGAAGGCGGGTAATGCCACTGGAGGGAAGGAGGTTATTCACAGCAAAGTTTCCAAAAGCACACTGGCTGAGGCAACAGCTCCCAGAATTCCTTAGCGTGCGTAAAATTCCGTTTCGTGTGTTGTCCCCTACTGGCGGAGAGGCATGTTCCGTCCTCATTGGCAGTCATGAGAAAAGGCTGAAACGATTCTGCACGTCAAACGTCAGATTCCACGTAAAGCAAACTTACAAAATGGAGAATGCTATGAAAACTAAAGATGAAACAACTGAAAAGCAAGACAAGGAACTTGTAGAGAAGGAACTCGCTGAAAAAGACCTTGAGGGAGTTGCCGGCGGGTTTGGGATATTTAGGTCTACCTATATAAATCCATCTACGAGCAGCTCGCAAGGCGGTAACAGTGGCGGTGGCGGTGCCGGCTCTGCACCGTAATTCCCGCTGTACCTATTGTTATTAAAACCTTCTTCATGGTCAGATGAAACCGGAATTAGTGACCGGGCTTGAGCGTTTAGTTTAGTAGGCGGGATAGTGTCAAAAGTTTCATGAAAGACCCGGATGTTGAAATGGAAAATGCCCGAAAGTAACCAATTCACTTCAAGAGAAGCCTTCCCGTGCCTGTCCACTCAGTGGCTTCTTTGATTTTTTCGTAACAATCTTGAACTGTGCGCATAAGAATACCGGTTTCTTCCGTTATCAAGTTACTGAATTCATACGCTATGCATGTTTTCCATTGCACCCCAAACCCATCCTTAACAGAAAGTGGACTAAAACTAAATATTCTGAATTCTTACTTAACTCTGATCTGATATCAGTTACCTCCAGCATAACCACTCCCGATCGCTGAATAAGGGAGTTCTAAACCAAGCTTAGGAACCTGTTTTGCAATCCAGGCGGTGAAAGTATTGCTGTTTGGACCAGGATAAGCAGAATAGGTGTTAGGCCAAGGATAGTTTTTAGCAGCCATGTCTACTGACACAATTAGACTGTCAGTACCCTCCCCACGGAACTCTTTAAGCAGTCGAGGACGTGCTCCATACCAATAGCGATCAGGAACATCCCTTTCAATGCGCAATCTTGAAGGACCTTGACGCTGTTCTGAACTAACAACTTCATAAACGGTGTAGGATTCAACGTTGGTAGGTTTTGCTGCTATCCAGGTATGAATGGCAAACAAACCTGCCAATCCCCATACAGGTGCCCCGTAAATCTGAAGAACAGCTTCAGCGGTATTTTCAGGTAGGGGAGCAATTCCGGCAGACTCACGGCTTGTCGTACGCAAAAAATGAGTTGTACAGCCCGATAAAGTCAGAAGAATAAAGATTATAATTATGTATCTGTTCATTGTTGGTATTGGAGCCTTATTATGGCGTTTCCTTGTTTTTCCTTTTGGCAATATCATCAGCATACTTAAAAGCTTCATCCATATTCGGCAGATTGGAAAGCTCTGGCACGATCTGGAGATAACGAACTATTCCATCCTTATCGACTATAATTATTGTCCGAGCCAGAAGCATGTTTTCTTCCACCAGAAGACCAGTCGCACGACCAAAAGAGGATTCCCGATAGTCGGACAGGTACGTCAACGCTTTCAGTTTTGCCTCTTCAGCAAATAGTTTCTGGGCAAAAGGGGTATCGCGACTAACTGTGACCCTGATAATGTCCGCCGGAAGTTTCTCTCCTTGCTCACCCAAATAATGTGTTTGAGCTTCACAAACTTTCGTATCCAGCGAAGGGACGATACTCAATAATAGTACCTTCCCCTTCATTTGAGCTAAATCAACCTTTTTCATAGTAATCGCATCCACCAAAACAGTCGAAGGAAGAGGTTGACCAACCTGCACCGGGATTCCTAAAAGCCGGCTTGCCTGACCTTTAATGGTTATTGAGGCCCATGATGCAGGAGGATCAGCATGCGTATGCGCTCCGTTCCACGAAGCACAACCAGAAAGAAGCATCAGGAAACATCCGGCAACCACTCGAAAAGCATTCATCACATTTCTCCTTTGATTGGTATAACATCTTCATCAATAATTTAAGTTTCAGCATCTAATGTCCGGCGTTCGTAAAGCATAATTGTATTATGGCACTAAGCAATTGACGGTTTATTACATTCAATCTATCGTACAGCCAATCAGCATGATCATTTTCGCATTCAAGAAGACATTCTGCTCTCATAAGAACCCATCAAGGAGAGGATCATATTATTCCGAGTCAAGAAAATAATATCCGGTAACACAATTTCTCTAGTAGCTCTGCCACTTGTTGTGATCAGTGCATACGCCGTACTCTCGATTCAGCCTGAGTTACGATTAGCTGTGCCGCTGCTCGTCGGAGTGACGGCTTGCATAACAATGATTTTGGCCACTATCTTCTACAACGGTGCTTCCGTAAAAGGCTTATGGTCACCCGCCGTAATCCTCGTCGTTGCAGTTGCAGTACGCTTTTTGTTTCTTTTCAATCCGCCGCAACTTTCGGATGACATTTATCGTTACCTGTGGGACGGCAGCAATCTACTGAGAGGAGTCAACCCCTACGCTGTGGCTCCGTCTGCGGTTAAACCTCTGCCCGAATCGGCACTAATCCACTCCCGAATCAATCACCCCCAGTACGTCACCATCTATCCCCCGGCTGCCCAGCTGGTTTTTGCTACGGGGGCTGCATTGGGTGGAAATGTAACCGGGCTCAAGCTGTTTCTGATACTGCTTGATGTCAGTCTCTGTGCCATTCTTATCAAACTTTTACTGCATCTCGGAATGCCCCCGTGGCATTCCGTCCTCTACGCATGGAATCCGCTTCCTGTTCTCGAAATCGCAGGGTCAGGACATGTCGATGGTGCCGGACTTACCATGCTGTTCGCTTCAATCTGCTTGCTTGTGACTCATCGACAAAACGTTTCCGGAAACTTGCCGCGAAAATGGCCATTTTTCATTTCCGGAGCGCTTCTGGCCTGTGCCTGCCTGGTCAAACTATACCCGTTTGCGTTTATCCCGGTACTGTTGTTTCTGGTCCCGCAGGGCAGGCTCAGTCATTTCTTCGTTGGGTATATGTCCGCAATGGCAGCGCTTCTGCTTATGTTCATGCCGCACCTGGTCAACATGATTGCCAGTCTGGAAACATACGCACGCAACTGGGAGTTTGCCGGGTTTGCCTTCACTGAAATCCGCAGCATGAGCGGTTCGGGCACGGCCGCTCGACTGCTGTTGTCCGGGAGCTTTATTGTTGCTGTTGTAGCAATTAGCACCCGTTTGGCAGGATGCATCAGGAATGTAGCAACTACTTTCCGTAGAGAGTGTTGTGTTATGAATGCTTGTTATGCCATCGCAATGACGCAACTATTGCTTACCCCGACACTGCAACCCTGGTACGCCTTGAGTCTGGCAGTGTTTCTGCCGTTCTGCGCAGGACCTTCAGGGTTGATTCTGTGCTGGGTGGTCTTACTGACCTATCAGGTGCAGATTTCATATTTCATTATGGGAACTTGGGCCGAAAGCGCCTGGGTGACAGCGGCCGTATTCCTGTCACCGATGATGGCTTTTCTACTCAGCAAGGTGTGCAGAGAGTTCCTGCCGGCTGCTGCTGCCGAATAGAATCAGTAATACTTCCCACCAAGATACGTCCTCACATCTCTAATAAAACCTACCGGGTTCTGTTTGTAAGGGTAGATACGAAATCTCAGACAGTACCCTTTCCAGAACCGGTCAACATACTCGAACGATTTTCTTAGCGGCAGTTCCATGAGCAGTCTCAGCAGTGCAATGGGTAGATTGAGGCTTGCTCCCAGTGCAAAGAGTGCACGGAGTCGGCCGCGCTTCTCCTTGTCGGAAATGCTGACGGTCGAATCTTCATAAAATGTGGCCGGAAATTCAGTGACCTGAGTATTCGTAAATCCGTTAGTATGTGCATATTCTGCAATACCGGTTCGGGGATAGACCTGCATCAGGGTGGCGAAACTGTGGTGAGGCCTGACACGCCGATTGACCTCATAGGTATACAGGTCGTCATCAAGGGTCGTGCCGGGTACGGCCAGTATGTTTTCCGTGGCAAAGCGGATATTGTTGCGGTGCAGCAGTGCACAGGCCTTTTCGAACTGTTCCAGGCTCATCGCCCGCTTCAAAATCCCGTTACGTACCTTCTCCCGTCCGGCTTCAAGTCCCAGTTTCACCGAGAGGCAGCCAGCGGTTCGTAACAATTCAGCACTCTCTTCATCCAGCAGGTCGGCCCGTAGATGACAATGAAACGACAGACCGATTTCACGCGCGTAGTTTACAGAAAACTCCCGCAGCCAGTTTTTGTCCAGATTGAAGGTATCATCCTGAAAAACGATGATCTGCAGCGGATAGCGCTGTCGCAGCAGTTTGATTTCAGAGATGACATTTTCCACACTGCGCCTGCGGCACATGGCACCGAGTCCCCGGTACAGTTCGCGGTAAGCGTGATTGAAGCAGTAGCTGCAATTGAAGGGGCAACCACGGGATGCCATGACAAATACGGTGACAGGTGAGTCGCCCGGTCTGGCTCGATCAAAAATATCCCGGTCAGGAAAGGGGAGTTGATCAAGATCATGAACCAGCGGAGCTACTTCGCCTCGGGATATGGAACCATCGGGCCGCTTGATCCACCAGTTGAACAGAGATGTCGGCATTTCTCCATTTCGGGCAATTTCATCAACAAGTGCCGGAAGCGCCGTATCACCCTCACCCCGACAGATAGCATCCAGACACGGCTCGGATATGCATTCAGGGTAGAAGGTCGGGTGAGGACCACCAGCCAGCACGATCAGGTGAGGATGGTCGACCTTGATCTGCCGGGCCCTGTCGAGAAATAACGGATGCTGGCCGGTGATCAGAGAAAGACAAAGTATATCCGGCTTGAAATCGCGTAACAGTTCTTCCTGCCGCGTGATATCGCCAAGAGCAGCGACTTCAGCTTCATGTCCCGCCTGATGAAGTACCGCAGAAAGGGTGGCGATTCCCAGCGCCTGGGTGAGATAATCAAAGGAAAGAAAGAGGAGTTTCATGGCGAGTCAGTGGTGGATCTCATGCTGTTGCGCAGATGCCGACCGAAAGAGGCACCCATATGCCTCCATTTGTGCACCGAGTTCAGATTTTTCAGGAAGAACAGGGCTCGCGAAGGTTTCAGACTCAAACGGATGAACGCCCTTCCGGCAATGCTCAGCAACTCCTGGGATGTTACCTGGGAAAGATCATTGCTGGCATTCTGGAATACGCAATCGGTAAAACGGCCGGTGACATCGGGGTGAAGTTGACCGAAAATCTCAGAGCCTGGCAACGGCACCAGTACGGAAATTGCCGCTACATCGATATCAAGTGAGAGTGCGAGGTTGACGGTCTGGTTTATTTCATCTCGCGATTCGTCAGGAAAGCCGATCATAAAGAAACCACCGACGTTGATCCCATGACGCTTCAGTATGGCGATTTTCTCCGGAAGCTGGGCCAGATTTAGCCCTTTACGGATCTTTTTCTGTATTTTATGGCTACCGGTCTCAATCCCCAAAAAGACAAAGTGACAACCGCTTTTCCCCATCCACTCAGCAAGTTCATCATCAAGACTGCCGGCCTTGACCCCGTTCGGGCAACTCCAGGCAATATTCAGCTTACGTTCGATAATCCCCTGACAGATTTTGATCATGCGTGCTTTGTCCTGAATGCAGTTGCTGTCCACAAACTGTATTTCACGCACTCCATACATACGGACGAGCTCTTCCATTTCATCAAGAACATGTTCTGCCGAGCGGGCACGATAGCGCCTCCCCTCGATCAGGTGTATGGCACAGTAAGTACAATGTGAGGTGCAGCCGCGTGCGGTGGTTATTCCGACAATTGGCTGCCGTTTTGAGTAGAAGACATTAAACGGCACATGGGTCTTTTCAGGTTCGAGTAGATCCCATGCCGGCCAACCAAGTGAATCCATATCCTCGATGACGTCTGGCGGGTTACACCGGATCACTTCACTATCTTTTGTCATAAGACCCGCAATAGATTGCAGCACTTCGGGTGGCGGTCTGCGTCCATGACAACGGAATGCTTCCACAAACTGCGGCAGACTTCGGTCCGCTTCACCGACAAAAGCATACTCCAATCCAGGAAACTGGTCAAAGACTGCCTCTTTTGCTCCAGAAACATGAGGTCCGCCTATGATTACCGGCAGGTGCGGCAGGGCCAGACGAAGAGCGGCATAGAGTTGACGGCAGGCAGCAAGATCTGCCGTCATTACTTTTATTCCTACCAGGTCAACCCTACTCTCCATAATCGCCTGAACTGCCCGTTCCGTATCCCACCCATTCGAATCTGGCACATGGAGAAGAGGCTCAAATCCAGCCTTGCGCAGACCGGTTGCAAGATAACCAAGCCCGATATCAGGAAAGCGGTAACTTACCAAGGCCTGTTGAGGACGGGTTAAGAGGATACGCATACATATCCTTTTTCAATCAACCATTGATTGGTTGCATGGGCCGACTTGGCTGGTTTTCTGCTATATGTCTGAAGATCTTCACAAGTATCTATATCCTGTCTGGATGCCAGCAGAGTCACCCGTAATCCGCATTCGTCGATTCTTTCAAGAGTCGTTTGTAATACGCGCTCGGTGCTCCATTCAATATCCTGAAAAATCCGGTCATCAAAGCTGGTTTGCTGTATGGCAATCAGGCAATATCCGCCGTCAGTCGCCGGTACGATTGCAATATCATCCGATTCTAGTATTTCAAAGGATTCCAAGAGCATATGTGTTTCAATGCCGGGGATATCACTACCAAGCAAGATAACCTGCTGTTTATTTTGTGAGAAAAGGAGTTTAAATGCCTCCGTCATTCGTTCCCCAATGGTGTGTCCGTGTTGCGCTACAATGCTACAGGCTGCATCAAGCCAGGGCTGCGGCAATCCAGTGGAGTCACTGCCATCATGAAACAGATAGAGTGGTACGTGACTAGACGATATGGTGCATAAAATGTCTTTCACCATAGCCTGATAGAACTGACATGCGTTCTCATTGCCTATGTCCCGGGCCAGGCGGGTTTTGACTTGACCAGGCACCGGATGTCTGACAAAGAGCGCTACGGCTTTGTTTTGGAGAGCAGGTTTCATGTCTTGAATTTGAACGAATTTGGCAGAAGTGATTCCCTTATGTCTTTTGCCAGCACCAGGGCAAAACCGAAGGGGAACAGCAGGAACAGTGGGACGGCAAACCAGGTTTCACGTTGCCAGGCAAAAAGGACCGGCAGTAGGCAATACAGGAACAACACGGCATTCATAACAATGTACGGCAGGTTCTTCTGATGATAGAGAAATGCGAGTCCCGGTACCCGTTCTCGTCCCCGTATCCCGAATTTTGGCGTTCGCTCGAACTCTCCTCCTGTGCGGAACATTCCCTTGAGGACTGAGAGCGAGATGCTGGGGGCAAGACCGATTGTGAGTGCCGGCAACAAAAATACATGCGACAGTTTCACCGAACCGCTCCGAATCGAATAAATAAGAAAGTACGCCATAATTGCCCCACTTGTGGCCAGAAACAGCGGCAGATCGACACGCAGGACCTGATGCATGCCGATTCCAACACGCCAGGTCACCGTCGGATAAAGAGTCAACATGACGATCATCCCCATCAACCAGTAGATATTGGCCATCAGATGAGATACAGCCTCAATTTTGACCGCCAGTGGCAGACGGCGCTGCAGCAGTAGTGGCAGAATCTTTCTGGCGGTCTGAATAGAACCTTTAGCCCAGCGCTGCTGTTGTCCGCGCAGAGCCGCCATGGTCACCGGCAACTCGGACGGCACCTGGCACTCCTCGCGATAGACGAAGCGCCAGCCGGCCAACTGTGCTCGGTAACTCAAATCAAGATCCTCAGTGACCGTGTCCGATTGCCATCCTCCGGCGGACTCAATGGCGCTTCTGCGCCAGACACCGGCAGTTCCATTGAAGTTGAAAAACCATCCCTGCTGATAGCGAACACGGTGCTCGATGCTGAAATGCGGCCCGAGCAGAAGTGACTGGATACCTGTGAACCAGGAGTGATCACCGTTGCAGAAACTCCAGCGTGTCTGGACCATGCCGACCTCAGGGTCCCGCAACCATGGCAGTGTTTTATGAAGAAAATCAGCGGGCGGTATAAAGTCGGCATCAAAGACAGCAATGAAACTACCACGTGCCGTAGTCAGTCCATGGGCGAGTGCGCCTGCTTTGTAACCATCACGGTTTGCCCGTCTGACAACAGTGATGGCGACACCCTGTTGCTGCCACACGGCAATTCGCTCATCCACAAGACGGCAGGTTTCGTCATTCGAATCATCCAATACCTGAATTTCAAGACGATCTGCTGGCCAATCCAGGCGCGCAGCCGCATCAAGCAGGCGCTCGGATACAAAGCGCTCGTTGTAGAGTGGCAGTTGTACTGTCACCAGTGGAAACAGTTCAGGTGCGGCAAAAGGAGCAGGAGTCACTACTTCGCTCCGTTTTGGTGCGAGCAGGAAGCGGATAAGCCATATCCTGTGGAAACCGTACAGGCAAAGGCCCAGAAGTGCGGCAAAATGAATGATAGCCAGGAATGGAATTATTGCTTCAAACATGTACTCACGACCGGCCTGTGCGTTTTTGTGAATTTCTGCGTTTTTTTATCATCTTCCACCAATGTTCCGCCGCACCCCGACCCCTGACCTGCTGTGCAGGTGAAACAGTGATCAGCCATCCGGATGGCACTTCCCGGGCAGATCACCTCATTAATCAGGTCAATACCTGCAAATGATCCATCTTTGCGTATTAGTGGTAATCCGGCAGCCAGATTAAAGTCGCAGTTGTACAGAACTCCGTCCCACCCTACACTGATCAACGACCGGCACATGATATTCTTCATTGCCAATGGATTAAACTTTTCAGCGAGATGCTCTATGTATTTGATGTAGGTGCCTTTGCGTTCAAGGTGATCCCTAAAGCGCCCGATGGGTGTATTGTTCATGCAGTGGAGACGACTGAAACAAACACCAAAGTGTTCGAGTAACTCTTTGCGATAATGCCGTTCAAGCATGTCCCGGGAACCGGATATGGAGCCGTTACCCGGGTTATGGACCAGATGGAGTTCAAGACCGTTGCCGTAGCCCTGTCGGTTCAGTCGCCGCAAGACTTCGATACTCCGGCTGAAAACTCCGTCACCCCTCTGTTTTTCTACATTCTCCAATTCGTAGCAGGGGAGCGATGCCATGACTACCAGCCCGTGTTCTCGGTAAAAATCAGGCAGCCATTCCATACCAGGTTCCAAGGCAATGGCCAGATTGCTGCGGATAATGCGGCGTTCTGCAAGTCCCCGTGTCGCTTCGATGAAATATCTGAAGTCCGGATTCATTTCCGGGCAGCCACCGGTGATGTCCAATGTCAGAGCGGGGTGACGTGAAAGAAAAGCAACAATCCTGTCCATGATATCCCGCCCCATGATCCGGGTGCCGTGAGGCGATGCATTGTGATGGCAATGAGAACAGCGCAGGTTACAGAGATCTCCCAGATTCACCTGCAGAGTTTCAAGCTTGTTGAATGTCGTGAATCGGACGTCAATTGACTCGACCTGTTTCCTGAACTCTGCTATCATTATGGTTCCTCCGGTTCAGGGCAATTACAGACAATGCCAAGCGGTTTTTCTTCGAACAGATATCTATCGGGTCGCCAGGCTGTAAGAGTCCCACTCGATCCAACACTACCTGTTACATCGTCACCGGCAACAACCCAGAACTTTTTAGTCCAGTTTTTCCAAATGCCGTTGAGTTCCAGTTTGCCAAGTTCATTGCTTTGGCCACGAGCCACAATGTCACCGTTTGGCGGTACATCCGCATACCTGACAAGTGCATACGAAGATCGCGGCATTAGCCCGGCAGCAGTCAAGGTGAAATTGCCGGTCGCTTCCCGGAAGACGATTTTCCCGTGAGCACCGTTTATTACAATTGACCATGTTGAAGGGTTCTTGGCGAACAACAGCAGTTTTCGTTTTCCGCTGCCAGATTGCGATGTTAAATTCGATCCCGTTGCACTCCATACTGGACTCGTAATCACACATAATTGTGCAGACAATGCCAGAGAGAATATACAGATGGTCGTCATCGAGAGTTTCGTCATTGCTTTACTACTGACCCGTCCGTTTTTCCCAGGCTGCCCAGCTCCCCTTATAGTTCTTGGCATCCGGCAATCCGGCCAATTGGTGTGCAGTCCAGACATATGCTGACCGGACACCGCCCAGGCAGTAATACACAACAGGTTTTGAGGTATCCACGCCATGTTTTGTCAGAAGCTTTTTTAAATCAGCTGCAGGCAACGGATGACGGTCCTTGCCGGTAAAAAAGTCGTCCCAGGGAATATGAATTGCGCCGGGAATCTTACCTTTGATCCATTCAAACGTTGATCGGGTATCAACCAGCGCATAGGAGCTTTTTGCATTCTGGATATCTTCTGTTGACACGATGTACTGTTGTTTGAGTTCAACCTGGTAACGGGCTTTCGGCGCATAAGGTTTTTCAGCTCCTTTTGCGAGGGGAAGATTCTGGCTCTTCCATGCCTGAATGCCCCCATTTAATAATCGAACGGGCCCTTTGTGCCCCAACCATGTGAAGAGCCATGTACTATATCCTTCGCTACCCCAGCTTTTATCTGCATCACCATAGATAACCAACGGCGTTTTTTCATCGATTCCCAACTTGGCAAATGCAGCAGCGTACTCTTGAGGAGGCAGTGAACTATACTTCACCCCGTTGGCATCAGTTCGCGTGTAACTATCCCAGAAAAATTGGATTGCTCCGGGGATGTGTCCCGCCTCCCACTCCGCCTTGGGGCGGGAATCCAGAATGACCCACTTTGAAGTATTCCCCTTCAATGCGCCCGCATCTATCAACGCAAGATCTGCTGCGAAAGAGACAGTCGTCATGCCTGCGAGAAGCGCTGCCACTATCAGTACGCAGGCCAGAAAACGAAATATGCTGTCATGTCTTTTTTGAATATATGTCCCTCTCATCTGCTGCATACATTTTCTCCTTGTTATAGTGTAATTTTGGCCGTAATCACTGCATCAACCGCTACCGGTGGTTCTTTGCGCTCGCGCAATTCAGACGCCAGCTCCCGCCCAATGGTCCACAGGATTGTGCTTCCCGCTTTGAACGTGCCTGATATCGTCCGGCTGATTTTTGATTTACCGGCACTTCTCTGATGATACGGGACTCGTATTTCCAGCGTCCGCAATCCATTTCTGATGGCGCGTACCTGCATTTCAACGGTCCAGCCAAAATCCTGATCGGCCATTTTGAGTCGTTCGAGTGCTGCCCAAGTAATTACCCGCATCGGACCCAGGTCATTATAGCTATGTTTCCAGAACAACCTGATCAGCCCGGTTGCCAGCAGATGGCCGAATTGCTGTTGAAAGCTGAGCGCACTGCGTTCGACCGGAATACGCTCACCCAGCACAAAATCGTGCTCTTTAGCTACTATGGGTGCGATCAACACAGGGAGGCAGGCCAGTTCATCACTACCATCGGCATCGACAAAAGCAACAATATCCGGCGGGTTATCACGCAAGGCTGACAGACCCGCCAAACAGGCCCTGCCGTAACCGGGAATTTCTTCATACACGACCTGTGCTCCATAGGCGGCAGCAATCCGGGCGGTTCCATCAGTTGAGCCGTTGTCAACAACCACAACTCTTGTAATCATAGGTGGTACGTTCCTGAGCACCCCCGGCAGGGATAGTTCTTCATTTCTGGCCGGGATGATCAGAGCTATTGTGGATGTATCAGTCATATAATCAGTCTCAGTTGCTTTCACTGCAGGTCATTTGATAAATTTCAACCCATAATGGTACGGTGGGAAATCATACCGGTGGCGTGTATCATACGAGAACCCGGATTGCTTACCCCATTCGATGCACTGCTCAGGACGCGGCCGGATGTCAAGCGACGGCCCACGCGGTGTCGTCAGGTCATAGTTCCAGTGGATTACTGCAAGTACACCGCCCGGCTTGAGAATGCGCCAGGCTTCTGTCATCAAAGCGACCGGTTGATCATGGTGCAGGATGTTGAACAGGAGTGCAGCATCAACCGTGCTGCACTCAAAACCGGTTCCATGATTAACGAAATCCCGAAGTGACGGCAGAACATTTGTAACGTCTGCTCGCCGGCATTTTTCCTGAACAGACGCAATCATTTCTTGCTCAATATCAAAGGTATGGACCGTCCCGCTCACCATGCGTGCCGCTGCCAGTGTAAAGGTTCCATATCCGCAGCCGAATTCAACGATATCACGTATCTCATGATCAATTCCAAAGGTGCTCAGAATTGCTTCCGGATCAAAAAACTGATCCCACATTTCCTCATCAGGCATACCACTGTCACGTACCTTCATGAATGCTTCTCCACGCAATAAGACATTATTCAGTTGCCGCCTCTGCCACCTGCTGCCCCTTGAATTTGCGGTAAATCACCGGAATTGACGATACCAGCACAATCAGCCCGATCCCCAGTAATGCGGCCGGTGAAACCTTGCCTTTGATAAGTCCCAACAGGGAACTGGAAAAAACGATAAAGGCAATGCAGGCCGGTAGCATGCAGAAAAACGAAGTAACCACATACTGGACAAACGACACTTTGGTCAGCCCGAAGGCATAATTGAGCAGATTAAAGGGGAACGCCGGAATCAGGCGGGTAAACGCAACCACCTTCCAGCCGTGCTGAGCCACCTCACTATCGAGTTTGCTCCATTTTGGGCCGGTAAGTTTGCTTGCCACCCAGTCACGAGCTACATAGCGTGCAACAAGGAAGGCCAGCGAAGCGCCGATTGTAGAACCGATGATGGTATAGACCACCCCCCAGAACGGTCCAAAAGCGATACCTCCCACAATGGTGATCGGCAGACCCGGCAGGAAAAACACCGGTGCCAGAGCATAAATTAGAATGTAGATTGCCGGAGCAAGCGCTCCATACGATGCGATCAATGCCTGCAATCTTTCCTGTTGGAGATACTCTGTTGCTCCCGACACCTGGATACCAATAACTGCGGATACGAGCAGTGCAAGAATTATCAGCGGTTTAATTGTTCGCTTCGTGGGTTGCACTTGTTCCGGTATATATGTGCGTTCTCGTGTCACGACAAAACCCTCCTTTTGTTTGAACGATCTTTTAAGCCGGAGCCTGTTCAGATAGGTTATTGGAGCACCGGCCCCCTTTTTCTTTCCTGCAAGGGTCTGCTGCGGTGAGAAGAGTACGTCAACCAGATGATTGGTCGGCGTGTGACTTCCCAGAGCTTGGACACATCCGGCGCAATAGGTGATGGTTCTTCTGCCGGCCGCTTCTTTTTTTCGCAAATTTCCCCAGGATGCCGCCAGCTCCGGATTAAGCATATCAACCGCCCCGCCCTTCCCGCAGCAGACGGTGGTTCTGCCGGAATGCTGCATCTCTTCCACATTCAATCCCTGGCGCTCCAGCAGGTTACGTACCGCCTGATGCACCGTTCCGGAATTTCGGATCACGCAAGGATCATGAACCGTTACGGTGCCCGAGATCTTTTCAGGCTCAAGCCCTGAATCTGCCAGCGCTTCCCACACGGTTCGAACCTTGAGACCGTGACCAAATGTATCGAACATTACCTGGCAGTTGGGGCAGGAGACCAGAATCTCCCTAACCCCATGATTCACCAGCCAGCTGTTCATCTCTTCGAACATAGCGTTGACGTACTGTTCGCGCCCAAGCGTATGGGACGGTTTCAGGCAGCAGTCAAAAACAATGCCCACCTTTGGATCAATCTTGTGCAATTCTGCAAAGACCTTGTTGACTCCGTCCGGACGAGTCCCCGACAAGGAACAACCGGGGAAAAAGATCGTTGAGCACCCTTCCGGCAAGCGGTACAGAGTAAACCGGCGTGATGTGCCCAGTTTTTCGTAGGTAACCAGGGGAGTGTGTTCGGAAAAGCTCCCGTAGCCGCGATCAACCGCTTCACGCCGCATCTCAAGAAACAGCCCCTCCAGATCAAGTTGTTCCGGGCAGACCAGCGAACAGAGCCCGCACAGACTGCACTCGAAGGATGTACATAAAGACTTCGTGTCTGTTGCGTCAAAGTTCTCGGCAATTGTTTTCGGAGTTCCGTATTTTTTGAGAAATGCACATTCTTTTACGCATTCACCACAATTGGTGCAGCCGGATTTTGTCGCTTCAATCTGTACGTGGAGCCCTGTACGAAACTGGTTTTGAGTAGTAGTGCTCATATCTCGTTTCCTATGGTGTCTTAAAATATAATGCCAGGCTGTACGTGGCACCAGCTGCGGTATTCTGTCCATAGAGCGCAGGTACGTATGATGCTTCCACTCCCCAGTTAGGTGCAGCCTTATACCCGAGGGTAAGATCAAGCTTTCCGAGATCAAAATTGTTTGTGGTGGTTGGATTGCCGCTGCCGTCAGTTTTTTTGCCGTTATCAACACTCAAAGTCCCATCCAGTTTGGCGCGCGTATAAATACTTTTTGTAACATCAACACCGAATTCAATCAGATAGCGCACTTCATCAGACGGGTCCTGAGCACGCCAGCGATAGCCGATCTCAACATTTCCGTATCCTGGAATCAGTGGGTAAAGTGAACGTCCATACAGCAGTTTGAGCTCAGTATCGTATTGACCATTACCCAGTGGCAGCGGATCATTCTTCCCGTATCCACCAGGAAGTTTAACGAGCAATTGCGTTGAAACAATGCCTATTTTATCACTGTCCAGCAGTTTGTAGCGTAATCCAAGATCGACATCGCCAAGTCCCCGTGCAGTGGCCCGAGTTGAATCGTCTCTATTTTCAATCCATTTATAGGTCAATGAGTTGATCACGGTCAGATTGTCGAGCAGTCCGTACTCGAAATAGTTGCTGAGATTGTAATCGGTAAATTTTCCGTTATTGGGTGTACCGTTACGACTACCGGTAGAATTGAATGTTTCGTGCGAATAGTAGTAATTGAAAGCCAACTTCTCATAGAAAGCATTCTGTTTGGCGGTCCAGGCTCCCGCAAAACTGGAGCCTGAATAGGCAGTTACAATCAAAATTGATAGTAATAAACTGAATACATTTTTATTCATAATTCATGCCCCTTAGTACGTAAGGGGTGTCATGCCGACCACCCCTTACCTGATAATTTTAAATTTTGAATGCAGCGAAAAATTACGGACCGCTTACGCGACCATCGCCAGTCACGACTGGATACAGAGTCGGATCAAGAATAGACCACTCGTTCCATGAACCATCATAGTTGTAGACATTGGTGTAGCCGAGTCCAAGCTGGATTAATGTGTAGACACCGGAGCGGAAACCGCCTTCGCAGAAGTTGTATACAATTTTGTCTTTTGTGATGCCGAGGCTGTCAAAATGGGCCTGAATATCTGCTGCACTCTTGAGAACTTTTACATTACGACCTGCTTGAAGTGTACTTGCTACCGGTAATCCAGTCGTAGGATTTATGTAATCGGTAAATACGGCGGATTCATAATCACTGAATTTGCCATATGGAATGTGACCCGGACGTGCTCCAACGTTTGAGCTGTAAATGAATGGCGTAGAATTTAGCGTCCATGCACCTGTTGAAGCTGTTCCAGAGGTTACAGTTGTGCCAAAGCCGGTGTATTCACTTGGAGTTCGGACATCGGAGATAACGTAACCTGCCTTAGTGTGATTACCGTTGGCGGTATCAATGACTGCAGCCACGTCAGCCTTATTAATTCGATAGTTGTAGTAACTGGTAATCTTGTACGGCTTGGTGGCAGCGGTTGGGGTCACTGCCGTTGTGCTGATAACTCGCCCGTCAACATCCTTCCATTTGTCAATTCCGCCATCAATAGCATATGCCTTCGCATGGCCATACGTTTTCAGCACCCAGGCGACACGAGGACCATAAGAATTAGTGTCGTTGTCATAAGATACTACGGTGGTATCTGGATTAATGCCATTTCTTGTAAGAATATCAACCAATTCAGCAGGAGTCGGTATGTCATAGGCGAACTCTAACGGAGTGACACCATCTGCTTTCAGCTTGTATAACCCGGTTGTTGTGTCAATAATTTTCCGAGAAAAATAGAACTGGTTGCGCGGAATGCTGATAGCTCCCGGGATATGTCCCAAATCATAATTCGCTTTTGAGCGTGTATCGATAATTACAAAGTTGGTGTCGCTGGAATGAGTCGCCACCCAATCCGTTGATTTGAAATAGTCGCTTAATGATGCTGTGGTTGCGGGAGGAGCTGCTGCTGCAGTTGCAGATGAGCTGTTGCATCCCGACAGGAGTGCTGCACCCATTGTGGTAGCGGTTAGTGCTAAAAGGGTTAGTGCTGTTCTTAATTTCATTGTGTTTCTCCTTTTAAATTTTTGGTTATTGTGGCTGGTACTCGTTGATACGTTGTTGTTGGGAGCGCCTGTTCACCCCCGGCATGTTTCAGGAAACACCTCCTTAAAAACTAAAAAATGAAGCCTCCAAATGTGTGGTCAGCTTACGCGGGATTACAGACTAAATTTTATGAACACAAAAAAAGAGGTCAAGGATGTGGAGCGTAAGCTCTCATTCCTTGACCTCCAGTTTTTCTGGTCAGTCATCGGTTGTGATTAAAGTGAATCCCGAGAGTTTCCTCGGTGCTGCGAAATCAATTTTGGGCACACTATCAAAAGAAAAATCATTTTGCAACAATAAAACTACAATATCTATAAATTTAGTTATTTTATATTTGTTAGTATATTTCTAATTATTTTCTTGGCACAAAATTAAAATCGGTCTTAAAAAGATACTATAAATTAGGCCATTCCAAAACAGTTCAATCTTCTCATTGTTCTTCTCAAGCGGGTGATGTCTCCAAAGCAGCCAGTCAGATGAAGCGGTAACGATTATTAGGGCATGCTTATCGTTTAGGAGTCACACGAAAAAAGGAGAGATTCAACTTCACAACATCGAAGCGTACCAGCGCATAATATAATGCCAAGGTTGCCTTCGCAGACCATTCAGAGTAAAAGACTTTGGCGGAACTACAACATCGAAATATAAGGCTCATACGACACCGATAACCCGCTGGAGCCGAAAACGCTGTAAAACTGTTTGGCATGAGTAAGAAGAAACAAGTCAACTATGATGCCAAAATGGCTGAACGCATATAAAACTGGATTGCGTTCTAACTAATTATAGAAATATTAAATTCGAGAGGTCTATAGTATGAAACATCTCGCTCAAACCCTCAAAGCCCTCTCCGATCCGATCCGTCTGCGCATCGTCCTTTTGCTGCAAGCAGAAGGTGAACTCTGCGTCTGCGACCTGATAGCGGTTCTCAAGCTGCCGCAGTCTACCGTCTCTCGTCATTTGGCTTACCTGAAACGAAGCTGTTGGGTGGACATCCGCAGTGAAGGGTTATGGAAGCATTATTCTCTCAGCAGTGAAAGTTGCACCATCTGCAAAGACCTGCTCCAGACTCTCAAGCAGCACGCAAGTAACCTTCCTGAGGCTACATCTGATCGCGATACATTGGTTGCCTTTCATCACGCCAAAGATAATCAAAACTGCACGTGAATGTAAAAATGTAACTTGATATATCCGTTAAAACGGATATACTGTGCTGCATGAAAACACAAATCCTTTTCCTCTGCACCCATAATTCATGCCGCTCCCAGATGGCCGAAGCACTGGCTAACCACTTTCTCGGTGATCGCTGTCAGGCCTTTTCCGCCGGAACCGAGTCCACACGGGTTAACCCCCTGGCTGCTCAGGTACTTTCCGAACTCGGCGTCGATACTTCACCCCTTCGCTCCAAGACACTGGACGAATTCTCCGGCCAGAACTTTGATCATGTGGTTACCCTCTGCGGTGACGCCAATGATAAATGCCCGCTCTTTTTTGGTGGATTAGAACGACTTCATCATGGTTTTGATGATCCATCACGGCTTACTGGCAGCGAAGAAAAAGTCCTGCCAGAATTCCGTCGGGTGCGGGATGAAATAAAAAACTGGATCATAAACTATTTTGGAGGTCCTCAATGAGTGACCATCTTACCCGCAAACTATCCTTCCTTGACCGCTGGTTGACTCTCTGGATCTTCGCGGCCATGGCGCTGGGCGTCGGTCTGGGCTACTTCGTCCCTGGTACCGAAGCCTTCATTAACTCTTTCCAGGTGGGTACCACCAACATCCCCATCGCCATCGGACTGATCGTCATGATGTATCCCCCCTTTGCCAAGGTGAAGTACGAGGATATGCCGGAAGTGTTCAAGAACAAGAAAATTCTCGGCCTCTCTCTGATTCAAAACTGGATCATCGGTCCGGTGCTGATGTTTGTACTGGCGGCCCTGCTGCTGCCGGACATGCCGGAATATCTGGTGGGGTTGATCATGATCGGGCTGGCACGCTGTATCGCCATGGTCATCGTCTGGAATGAACTGGCTAAAGGGAACACTGAATACGCTGCCGGGTTGGTCGCTTTCAACAGCATCTTTCAGGTGCTCTTTTACAGCGTCTACGCCTGGCTATTCATTACCGTTTTACCGCCACTGGTCGGACTGAAGGGGATGGAAGTGAATGTCAGCATTGCCGAGATTGCCAGGAGTGTTTTTATCTATCTCGGCATCCCCTGCATCGCCGGCGCATTGACCCGCTTCATCGGCGTCAAAGTTATGGGTAAGGAGCGCTACCACCACGAGTTTGTACCAAAAATCGGTCCCCTGACCCTGATTGCCCTGCTGTTCACGATCGTGGTCATGTTCAGTCTCAAGGGCAACCTGATTGTGCAGTTGCCGATGGATGTGGTGCGTATTGCCATTCCGCTTTCGATCTATTTTATCGTCATGTTTGTTGTGTCATTCTGGATGGGGAAAAAACTGGGTGCCGACTACAGCAAGACAACAACCCTGGCCTTCACCGCTGCCAGCAACAACTTTGAACTGGCGATAGCTGTAGCAATTGCGGTTTTCGGTCTTAATTCCGGTGCCGCCTTTGCGGCAGTCATCGGGCCGCTGGTTGAGGTGCCGGTCATGATCGGGTTGGTGCATGTTGCCTTCTGGTTCCAGCGACGCTGGTTTCCAGGTCAGATCTAAGGAGATCACACCATGAAGGATTTCATGCTCAATCCACCCAAGAACCTCTTCTTCACCGGTAAGGGTGGGGTGGGTAAAACCACTACCTCGGCGGCAACCGCCATCGCCCTGGCCGACAGCGGCAAACAGGTACTGCTGGTCAGCACCGACC
>Ga0194037_1000831_pt1 | contig 23847 bp, 23 predicted proteins | sample JunL306m_MetaG_FD_148653 | JGI IMG/M metagenome (GOLD analysis project Ga0194037, IMG submission 148653) | Anoxic zone freshwater microbial communities from boreal shield lake in IISD Experimental Lakes Area, Ontario, Canada - Jun2016-L304-6m | ecosystem: Environmental > Aquatic > Freshwater >...
GGTGCGATGGATGAGGCTGAATCGTATGAAAATAATGTTTGTTGGGTACTCTGTGGTATGACTATATTCGCTTCAAGGGGTCCCATTGATATTGTGCCTTTATTATTGATCTTAACTACCAATAATACAAGATTTTGCAATATCTTTTGTGCCCCTTTTTTATTGTTTTGATGAATAATTCAGGCTAAGAGATTGTGTATCAACACACAGAAAGCCCAATTTTAATTGGACTGAGTGAGCGTTAGTCAAACCCTTTTTTTTTCTGATTACTACCATGCACTTCTGTTTTGCAGAGCAATGAGGCTGTCGCTCGGTTTTTATCTTATTTCTTTAAAGCCTTTTGCGTGCGCTATTTCAGGGAATAACAAAGTTTTATAAATTAGAATAACAAAGTTATCTTACGGGAGGAAGGTGACGTGGCACGGCATGGTAACTCCAATAATTAAGTGCAGATGGCAAAGCCGAATGAAAAGCTGGCTGACGCACTGCGGGTGCTGAAGCGGTTGCAGGGCAAGTATAATGGTGTGATTGAGTCGGGCGATATTACCGAGGCGCAGCGTGTGATTCTTGTAGAGGAGGGGTTCCTGCGACCCGTTATAAAAGGGTGGTACTTATGTGCCAATCCGCGAGATTATGAGGGAGACTCTACGGCATGGTATGCCAATTTCTGGTCATTTTTATCCGGTTATTTGACCAGGCGCTTCAAGAAGAGATACTGTCTGAACGCAGACGCATCACTCATCCTCCATACCCGTAGCACTCGCATACCCCGGCAGGTAACCGTCATCACAACTGAAGGCGGCACCTCTGTGCTCGACCTCCCATACGGGAACTCCGTGTTGATCTATCCCGATAAAAAGAAAACACATCGTCATCAAACAGAGGTGAACGGGCTGCAATTGCACTCTCTTCCTGAAACCCTCTGCAAGCTGAGTCCGCAAGCATTTATCACCAATCCGCGTGATGCCGAAATCGCACTCAACATGATTGGCGATCCCGGTGAACTTCTGGAAATATTACTCACCAAAGAGGGGTCAGTTGCCGCTGCCGGGCGGCTGGCAGGAGCACTGCGTTTTGTCGGGCGTGCCGATTATGCCGAGCGGATTATCCACACTATGAAACTCGGCAAATACGATGTTCGCGAAATAAACCCGTTTCTTATTCCTGTGCCAACTCTGGGAAATACCCGGGAGCGATCACCATACATCATGCGGTTACAATCCCTGTGGTCGGAATGGAGAAAAGAGGTACTGGCACTTTTTCCTTCAGCGCCAGGAGTTGCCCGAAATGCCGCTGCCTATCTGGCCAATGTCGATGAACGCTATGTCGTGGATGCCTATAACTCACTTTCCATCGAGGGCTATCAGGTCACTGATGCACTTATTGACAGAGTCGCACAACAGGGGTGGAATCCTGATGCTGACCAGCAGGATAAAAAAGATCGGGATGCACTTGCAGCACGTGGCTACTATCAGGCATTCCAGTCTGTCAGAAGAGATCTGGAAGCAATTCTGAGGGGGCAAACTTCCGGTGCCGTTGTCAGGAGTGCTCATCACCGTTGGTATGCCGAACTCTTTGCGCCATCAGTCGCTGCCGGTATACTGGAGCCACACCAACTCGCCGGTTATCGAAATGGCTCTGTCTTTATCCGTAACTCAATGCACACTCCACTGCCATGCGAAGCGCTGACCGATGCAATGGAAACCCTGTTCAACCTGATTGAACAGGAGCCCGAACCGGCAGTCAGAGCAGTACTCGGTCATCAGCTTTTTGTCTTTATCCATCCCTATTTCGATGGCAATGGCCGTATCGGTCGATTTTTGATGAACGCCATGCTTGCCTCAGGCGGCTATCCGTGGACAGTGATTCGTGCTCAGCGGCGCAGTGACTACATCTCCGCACTCGAAAAAGCAAGCAGTGATGGCGACATCAAACCACTGACCCTCTTTATTGCTGAAGAGATGAGGTTTTGCCCAGGGTTTTGAGTTCGAGATTAAATTTCCTCCTTGACAATCTCGTCTATTAGTCGAAGAACTTGTGAGCTACTTTGTCTTCCAATCACGAGCACCATGCATAATCCCTGTGATCCACACCTCCTCATGTTCGATACCATACATAATCCGGACATCATATCCATTGAAAACGCCCTGACACAGCTCAAATATAGCAAGTTCAACTGCGTGAAAAAATAGAGGAGCTCTTTGCGGTGAATAAGGGGGGGCTTGATGGAGCACGGCCGCGCATAGGCTACCCCGACAATCTGCGGGGAAGGCAGTTCGTGCAGTTTGTCTCACTGGGTTATCACTGCTTTCTGACGAAGAAAATCAAGGAAATGCGAGAAGGGCTTGGAAAGAACAAAAGCGAAAAGACCGCCGCGCTTGTCAAGCTCGAAAATCAACTGGACAAGTGGCTTGAACAACGATCACTCGCCCAGATTCTGGACTGGTTCGACTGCATTGAAACGACCAACGTGCGAACACCTATGGGCAACTACCGTTGGTCTACCGAATCAGTAGCCAGAGACAGGTTGTTCCTGGAATATCTGGGAGTGACCAGCAAATAGTGTGCGCTTTATCCTACTTTCAGGATTTACGACGCATCGATTTGACGAAGAATTTCCTGCAGTGAACCGGATGTTGACAGCTTCTCCTCGTCAGTAGCTGAGTTGTAAAAAGCGATAATTGCTTTGCCACCAATACCGATAGGAGGGTACTTCTTTTCGGCAAGCATCGGCATCATGGCAAGGTATTTGGACACACTCTCCCTGTTCATACCATTGATTCTACTGACGACATCTTCGGCGATACTGGCGGAGGCAGCCTCGTCCAGACCGGCAACGTAAGCGGCGCTTTGCACGGCACCGTACTGAAAACCAAGCACAGCAAAAACGATATCCCTGTTCGTACTGCTTTCGAGTCCAGCCGGGCATTGCCCGATCGCTTCAACAAGGAACTGCAGTAACATTTTCGTTACTGACTCAATGTTTTCTTCATGATTGTTATGCATAACCATGTATATCTGTACCATGAGAGGTTGTTCTGCAGAAAATATCAACCTGACAATAAAAGAAATAATTGTTGAAAAGAGCATAGGGGCGCCTCATGGACGTTGCGCTTCCCATGAACAAGTATAGTAATTCCTTTTATTTTATACTATTACTGGTATAGGCAAAACGGCTTGACCAAGCTCCTTGGCTAACCTGCGAAGGCTTCTTTCAATGAACAAGTTCAAGGTCCGTGTGCGGTAAACGGTTGGATACGGGAGGCTTTCCATGAAATCTTTACGCAAGAGAATTCCGATCCTGATTACAGCAAGCATCCGTGCTTGAACTTCTTCTTGTCGGGAGACTACTGGTGATTAGACGTGCTCAATAAAGGTGTGATTAGAAATTTCGGAATTAGTGGTACACAAATCAGCCAGCGAGAGGTGGTGAACATTATCATTGCCGGTCAGGCGTGCAAAGTCACGGAGTTCTTCGGTAACAGCTTTAAAAAAGTTTGATACGCGGATGGCGGATTTATCGACATCGAGACGGGCACGAAGTTCTGGATCCTGCGTGGCTATTCCGACGGGGCATTTGCCGGTATTGCAGATACGGTACTGCTGACAGCCTGCCGCCATCATGGCGGCCGTCCCTACCGCTATGGCATCAGCCCCCATTGCCAGCGCCTTGGCAAAGTCTGACGAGGTGCGCAGGCCGCCGGTAATAATCAGGGAGACGGTATTGGCCCCTCTCGAATCAAGTATTGTTCTTGCTCTTGCCAGAGCGAAAATGGTAGGCACTGAGGTAGCGTTTTTGACAACCTTGGGAGAAGCGCCGGTTCCGCCTGCACGCCCGTCAATTGTGATGAAATCCACACCCGTATAGAGAGCGATATCAATATCTTCTTCAATATGGCCAGCCGCAAGCTTGATGCCAATAGGTTTACCGCCGGTTTTCAGGCGCAAATGAGTGACCGTGGCTTTCAGATCCTCTTTTGATCGGATGTCGGGGAAGTGCGCTGGACTGATGATCTCCTCTCCTTCCCGGTATCCCCGGATTGCCGCAATTTCACGGGTGACCTTGTTTGCCGGAAGATGCCCTCCCATTCCAGGTTTGGCGGACTGTCCGATTTTGATCTCCAGGGCATCAGCCAGCTTCAGGTTTTCGTCGGTCACACTGTATTTGTTGGGAACATATTCAAAAATGTAACGGTAGGAGGCCGCAAGTGATTCGGGCAGAATTCCCCCTTCACCCGAGCACATGGCTGTTTTCGCCAGCGCGCTGCCTTTGGCAAGAGCGAGCTTTGCCTCTCTTGATAATGCGCCGAAGGAGATATGGGAGACAAAAACCGGGGTTTCGAGCATGAGCGGGAAAGCTGCTGCGGGGCCGATCAGCGTTTGAGTGACAACCAGCTCTGTTTTGTTGAGTGGCATTTTTGCAAGTTGTGCCCCCTTAATCAGAATGTCATCCCAGGAGAAGGTGGGAATGCGTGTCCGCATCGGTTCGATAATCGACTTTCCCGTCATGGCAAGATGATGGATATCGGCCATGTTGACCTCGAAATCGTCAGACGGTCGTCGCCACTCCGCCAGGTACTCTTCTTCCGAAGCTGTTTCAGTGCCAATCGAGGCGGCCGCTGGCGGGCTGGATGTTGCAAGGCTGAAGCTCTCTTTGCCTGAGTCGCAAATTGGGCATGTCCACTCTTTCGGGAGTGCCTCCCAGGCGACGGATTCGTTATGTTCATCGTAAATATACGAGCATTGCCCACATTGCCATTTTGCCATAAGAAGCGGAAGACGATAAGATTACTTCACAAGACGATTGATCACCATAATAGGAATTTTTCCTGAATGAGATCAGGAAAGGAGGATTCTTTTTTTGTCGGCAGATCAGGGCTGCCTGCCCTCGAAAGAGATACTGACAAGGGAACTGGATGATGTTTTACTGACTCCTTTATCATGGCTGATTTTGATCTTTTCCTCCACCCACAATCTCCATCAGCTTCCCAAAATCAGTTACAACATCATACCGTACCCTGTCCCGCTCAACCCGCTCATTGATCTCCTCAAAGAACTTCCGCGCACACTCAATTTTCGTGGCCTCAATGGCTCGCAGCTCCATGCTCGACATTGATCCCTTGGTTTCAGCCACAAAGTAGATGTGCTTGACTGCACCCTCTTTAAAAGAAATTGCCCAGTCCGGATTGTAGTCGCCTACCGGTGTGGGAATGAGAAACCCACGAGGCAGTTTCGCATAGACAACAACCTCAGTGCTGGTATCAAGCTCGTGCACACACGCTTTTTCAATGTTCGAGTCCGTGACCACATAATCGTAGATGTGGTTTCTCAACTTTTCACTTGCCTTTGAAAAGTCTTGCTTTGAACTTGCTCTGCTCAGCGGCTCAAGGGGATCAAAGTGTTTGATGCCTTGTAATTGTTTGGTATACTTGAACAAGAACTCTTTTTATCAGGCAAGCAGAGAAACAGGCTGATTCCGACTGGCTTGGTATGGTTACTTCAACACTTGCACTCAATGTTTCTGCAGCGGAGCAGGTAACCGTGACGCTTGATGCATTAACCGTTGATTTGAGTGATGGTCGCTCCACTACCGTTCCGCTGGCTTGGTATCCACGACTGATGAATGCAACAGCATCAGAGCTTCAGAACTGGCGGCTGATTGGAAAAGGATATGGTATTCGCTGGGAAGAGCTGGATGAGGATATCAGTGTTGAGGGTTTATTACTTGGCAAACCTTCAGGCGAAAGTCAAACATCGTTCATGAGATGGCTCTCTGGTCGTGTTTCTGCATCGGTGTGATGTATACTCATTTGCTCTTACTGTAATCCAGTCAGTAACTTTTTCAACTCTCGCAGCTCGGCTTTGATCTCTACCTTGCGATTAAACTGTTTTTTGAAGGTTGCGAGTGCGCTGAAACAATCCAAAAAGAAGGTACGGGAAAAAAAAGATATTTTGTCCGGGTTATGGAGGTAATCGGGGTGCTGGACGCAGGTTCAGCATTTCAAAGGAATAAAATCACTTGCTGGTATTCTGAATAGCAATAAAGCTGTTACTCGTTGTTTATCTTGTTTCGGTTACCTCCTCCTGCTTACAGGAGTGCGGAAATGAAACATCTTTCGCCTGCTCATGCAGATGAATGGCGAGCCACACCGCCCCATCGGAAGCACTCTGAACCGTGTGTGGGGTGCCTGCGGGTAAAAACAGAGAGTCGCCCGCTCCAAGGGTTAGAGTCTCTCCCTCAACAACAAGCAGCGCTCTTCCCTGAAGCAGCGCCACCCACTCGTCGTGTAATTGGACATATTCAGTGTGTTCGATTTTGGAAGAGCTTACGATGCGCTCAATGACGAGGTTCCTGATCTCCAGAAATGATTCAAAGCGCTCTCCATCAGAGGGGGGCGCAGCATCATTGAATAAATTCCTGATCTGCATTTTTTGCTTTTCCTCGCTCACTCCCACTCAATTGTTGCCGGCGGCTTCGATGAAATGTCGTAAGCTACCCGGTTGATCCCGCGAACTTCGTTGATAATCCTGTTTGAGACGCGGGCCAGAAAATCGTGAGGCAATGGAGCCCAGTCGGCAGTCATGCCGTCGGTTGATTCGACCGCCCGAAGCGCCAGCACGTTTTCGTAGGTGCGTTTGTCGCCCATGACACCCACTGACTGGACAGGTAGCAGCACTGCAAACGCCTGCCAAACCTGACTGTACAGTCCGCTGGATTTCAGCTCCTCAATGTAGATCTGGTCAGCTTCCCGCAAGATATCAAGTCTCTCTTTACTGACGGAGCCAAGTACCCGCACTGCAAGGCCAGGGCCGGGGAAGGGGTGGCGCATCAGAATATCTTCCGCGATGCCAAGCTCGCGCCCTACGGCACGCACTTCATCCTTGAAGAGCTCGCGGAGAGGCTCAATCAGCTTCAGTTTCATCCGCTTTGGCAGCCCGCCAACATTATGGTGCGATTTGATGGTCGCCGATGGCCCTTTGACGCTGACACTCTCAATAACATCAGGATAGAGTGTGCCCTGTACCAGAAACTTCTCATGAGCCATCTGCTCTTCAAAAACCTGTATAAAGGTTTTGCCGATAATTTTTCGCTTCTTTTCAGGTGATGCAACATTTTTCAGCCGTTTCAGGAAGAGATCGGAAGCATCGACGAGGGATACCCTGAGGCCGAGCGTCGAGAGAAAGCTCATCACCTTCTCAGCCTCATTTTTTCGCAGCAGGCCATTATCCACAAAGACACAGTGCAGTTGTTTGCCGAGCGCCTTGCCAACCAGAACCGCAGCTACAGTTGAGTCCACTCCTCCGCTGATGCCGCAGATCACCGTCTCTTTGCCTGCTTTGTTCCGAATCTCATCAATCTGGTGGTCGATAAAACTTTTGGACGACCAGTCAGGCGTGATGCCGGCAATATCGAGCAGAAAGTTTGAGAAGAGTTGTTTGCCGTACAAGGTGTGCTGCACTTCGGGGTGAAACTGCAGGCCGTACACTTTCAGTGCAGCTCTGCTGCCGCAGCTTTCAAAAGCGCAAATTTCAGAGTTTTCGCTGCTGGCCGTTGCCCTGAAACCTTCTGGAAGCCGTACCACCTTGTCGCCATGGCTCATCCAGACATCTGAATCGGGAATATCGTGAAAAAGCAGATTCTCCTTGTCGCTTTCACGATGAACAAGAATTGTGGAGCGCCCGAACTCATGCTTTGATGAGGAGGCCACTTCACCGCCAAAATGGTTGGCAATGGCTTGAAGGCCGTAACAGATACCGAGTATCGGAATGTTAAGAGAAAAGATCCCTTTATCAGGCAAGATGGCCGATTCGTCATAGACGCTGGTGGGGCCACCCGAGAGAATAATTGCCTTGGGATGGTGTTCCCTGATTGTTTCGGGTGTGGTGTTATAGGGAAGAATCTCTGAATAGATACCCAGCTCACGGATTCGTCGAGCGATCAACTGGGTGTATTGAGAACCGAAATCCAGAACTAATACCGATTGCATAAAAATGAGTGTTGTGGGTTACATGGTCAGTATTTCAGGGAATCTTCTCCTGTTTTTGCTTTGTTTTTGGCATTGGCGCGGCTGCAGGAGCCTGACTTGGTGGCTTGGGAGCGCTGCTTGCGCTATTGTTCATTCCCTCTGCAGGTGCGGGTATCACGTCTGGTGATGGTGTTGTATGGCCCTGGTAGTATTGAAAGCCCTTCGGCGTGTAATACTCAATGTAGACATCACTTCCCAGAAGGTCAGACGGGGTGTTGGTCTGGCCTGACATGGGTACTGCAATGACGGTTTCTGGAATATGGAAATATTTGTTTTCCAGTTTCAGCGATCGGTCGTTGTAACAGCGCTTCATAAATCCTGCCCATACCGGCAGTGCAGCCCGTGCTCCCTGGCCGTACTCCATAGAAGTGAACTTGATGCGCTCGTCATCAAATCCGGTCCAGACCACCGCGACAAGCTGAGGAGTAAATCCGGCAAACCAGGCATCCCTCATGCTCTGGGTGGTGCCTGTCTTTCCGGCAGCCTCGACATTAAAGCCATAACGGGCACGGACGGCAACACCGGTACCCCTGTTGATCACATCTTTCAGCATGGAGACCATGACAAAGTTGGTGGTTGAGTCGATGGCAAAACGTCGGTTCGGAGTGTATTCTGACAGGATGCGACTATGTTTGTCCTCTACCTTCAGGATGGATATTGGCTCATTCCAGAAGCCGTTATTGGCAAACGTTGAAAAGGCTCCTGCCAGCTCAAGCGGGCTCACCTCTGCGGTTCCAAGCGCTATTGAGAGGTTCGAGGGCATGGGTGAGGTGATGCCCATTTTTCTCGCATAACTGATAATTTCACCTGTCGTCAGGTGCTCGTAGGCAAGCCGTACGGTGACTTGGTTCAGTGAGCGGCTTAACGCGGAGCGGAGAGTGGTCATACCTCCCGAAGAGCCATCAGAGTTTCTTGGTGACCAGATGCCGTTACCACTGTTAAGAGCAAGGGGCTGATCAAGCACCTGAAAGTTTGCCGGCAGTCCTTTGTCTATAGCCGTCGTATAGACAAAGGGTTTGAAGGTTGAGCCCGGCTGCCTTTTTGCCTGCCAGACATGGTCGAACTGGTATTTGTAGTCATCAGAGGAGAATCGGTTGCCTCCAACCCAGGCCTTTACATGGCCGTTTGTTGGGTCAATTGCCACAAGCGCCACCTGAATCCTGGTCTTCTCCTGCAGAAGATCGTTCAGCCACACTTTGTCTGCCTTGAGTCGCGCCATGGCCTGTTGATCCGAAAAGCCATTATCTCTCAGCTCCTTGAACCGCTCACTCTCCATGATGATCTGATTCTTCAGTGACTCCGGCCATCTCCATGCCCGGTCAAATGATGCCTGCAATTCAGCAAGATGTTCTGCGGCGGCCTGCTGGGCATACTGCTGCATACGACTGTCGAGCGTTGTCTGTATTGTCAGCCCATCGCGGTACAGGTCAACATTGCCAAGCATTGTCGCGGGCTTCACCGTTTTGCGAATGTATTCTGTAAAATAGGGGGCCAGTCCCTGATGACTGACAGGTGTATATTTCAGAACCAGTGGACTTTTTTTTGCAGTGGCGGCCTGTTTTGATGTAATGAATTCAGCCTTTTCCATTAGCGAGAGGATAAGATTTCTTCTGCTGATAGCGCTTGTCGGGTTTCTGGCAGGATTGTAGGCGGTCGGGTTTTTCAGCGTAGCAATCAGCGTTGCGCTTTCAGGAAGCGTCAGAAGGTATGCCGGTTTACCAAAATAGGTATGAGCGGCAGCCTCAACACCATAAGCTCCCGAACCAAAATAGACAGTATTGAGGTAAAGCGCCAGAATTTCGTCCTTCGTATAGGTTTTTTCGAGTTCAATAGCCGTAGCAAACTCTTTTATTTTGCGGGTGACGGTTCGCTCTTGTGAGAGGTAAAGGTTTTTGGCAAGCTGCTGGGTAATGGTGCTTGCCCCTTGCCAGCGACTGCGCATTTTGATGATATTTTCACCCATGGCCAGTACCAGCCGTCTTACATCGACACCCCAGTGATTGTAAAAAGCCACATCTTCAGTGGCAATGAGTGCGTATCGAGTAGAGCGCGGAATAGATTTCAGCGGAATAAACGTACGGTTTTTCAGAAAAAACTTGTGCAGAAGCACCCCGTCCTCAGAGTAGACAAGAGAAGCCTGATCCGGATTGGGGTTTTCCAGCTCTTCAAGGCTTGGAAGCCCCATAAATGATTTTGCTGCATAACCTTCCTCATTCGTTAACAGCGTCAGGGCGATGAGTGATGCAAAAAGAAAGAGTTGTGCCTTACTAAAAAATATTTTCCTCACAGTCGCGATGAATTCTTAAGGTTGAGTGCTGTAATAGTGCTCTGCAAATGTAAAATGTTTTTTCAGTTCACCGGCAAATTGTGCAGTCTCCTCAAGCATGGGCAGATGACCCAGATCCATGAATTTTGCCAGGTTGGTTGGCACCGTTGAGACGGTTTTGCGTCGCTCGTAGAGCGTCACGGTGCCTTCGGGGGGAATGGTATGATCAGCCATTCCCACACAGCAAAGCAGGGGTGATGAGATTGCAAGTACATGGCGGGTATAAGCTCTCAGTACCTCACGGTCAATCGAAAATCTTCCAACGGCATTGGTTGCGTCTTTATCAGATTGGGTGAAGTCTTCAATCAGCACATCCTGATATTCAGCCGGAATTTCTTTGGTTGCCGCCCGTCTGATAAATATGCCGCGTAATGGTTCAGAAAGAAAAAGAGAGCGAAAATTGAGGGAAAGATCAATCAGTCCACCAAGCATAAACAGGCCAAATGAGGTCATCACAGTCTCTTCAAAAATTCCACAGGCAATGATGGTCGCCGATACCAGTGCCTCGGGATATCGAAGGCAAAGTTCTGTTGCCACCATTCCTCCCATAGAGTGGCCGACGATATGCAACGTTCTTGAACTGTTGAGTCCGAGATGCTCTATCAGCTCACTTGCCTCATCAGAAAAGCCCTGAATCGTCAAGGTTGGAGTATACCCTTTGATGATTGTTTTTCCTGTGCCACTCTGATCATAGGTGATACAGCGATAATCCTTCGAGAGTACCTCTACCAGCGGTCTCCAGTAACGGGATGATATTGCCCAACCATTGACAAAGAGGATTGCCGGCTTCTCTCGTCCTGAAGGATCGTTCTCCTCCGTATCTTCATAGGAGAGCTTGCAGCGGGCTAAGGCTAAATAACTCATGAGGAATTTCTGAATGGGTTTCGTGCTGAAACTAAGGATGACAATATAAAACATATAATAACTTTTCTTCAGTCTTCCAGAACCTTGTGGACAAGAGGAGGTTTTGCGACTCTGTTGCTCAATTGCTACATTGTTATCCCGGAAAAGAAAAAGAGTCTGTTTTTATCTTTTAACCGTCACCATTATGCTTGCGCCATTCTCTCTTCTTGTTGAGTTTATTCTTCATATAGACAAGCATCTTCAGCTTCTTGCCACAGAGTATGGCCTTTGGCTATATTGCATTCTGTTTGTTATTGTTTTTTGTGAAACCGGGTTGGTTGTTACACCATTTCTGCCTGGTGACTCACTTCTGTTTGCTGCCGGTTCATTGGCCTCTATGCCAGGTTCCTCGCTTGATCCCCATTTTCTTTTTCTTCTCTTTTTTGTTGCAGCGGTACTGGGTGATACCCTTAACTATCAGATTGGTCACAAGCTTGGGCCCAAAGTTTTTCAGTACGAAAATTCCCGTTTTTTTAATACCGGGCATCTTGTCAAGACCAATGCTTTTTTTGCAAAATATGGTGGCAAGACCATCATCATCGCCCGTTTTGTGCCCATTATCAGAACGTTTGCCCCATTTGTTGCCGGTATTGGTGCCATGACCTACAGCAAATTTATTGTTTTTAATGTTGTGGGTGCGCTGCTATGGGTTGGCCTTTTCTGCTATAGTGGCTATCTTTTCGGGCAACTCCCTTTTGTGCAGCAGAACTTCAAGTTGCTGATCTTTGCAATTATTGTAGTTTCTCTATTCCCACCGGTACTTGAGTATCTGAAGCACAGGCTTGGTCGGATGTAGGTTGTTCAAAAGTGTGTGCAAATTGTTGATAACTTGTTGACGCATTGTTTGATGCTTGAGTTTTTTTGTTCCGAATGTCTCTTTCCCAACAAGCCTCTTTTTTAGTTATAATTTTATTATTAAATAAGTTAATAGGGTAAAAAAGATTTATTATCCCTTTTGTGTCTCATTTCCGGTGATCTGCTGTTTTCTGGTTATTAACAGGGTAAATGTGGATAACTCCTCATCAGGGAAGTGGATGAAGGTACAGCGGGGTTCAAGAAAATGGAGAAAGACCCCGGTTCCTGAAAAAAGAGTACGATAAAGTCGTGAGATTTTTTTATAATCACTACCTTTTTCCAAGTACTTCGGCGTATAGCGCAGCCTGGTAGCGCACTTCCTTGGGGTGGAAGGGGTCGTGGGTTCGAATCCCGCTACGCCGACTCTCTTACCTGCATGATATTATCCTTTCTGTTCTGTATATTTTGTCCATGAATACTCTGGAAAAATTACAGATTCTGTCGGGCGCAGCCCGTTACGATGCTTCTTGTGCTTCGAGTGGGAGCAAGCGTGAATCCGCATCTGCAGGGTTTGGCAATGCCTCTCAGAGTGGAATCTGTCACTCCTGGGCCGATGATGGCCGCTGCATCTCTCTTTTGAAAATTTTGCTCTCCAATGATTGTCGTTACGACTGCGCCTATTGTGTCAATCGTTCATCTCATCCTGTTCAGCGAGCTTCATTTACTGCCAAGGAGGTTGTCGATCTTACGCTCGGGTTTTATCGTCGCAACTACATCGAAGGGCTTTTTTTAAGCTCTGCTGTGATGCAGAGTCCCGATGTCACCATGGAACGTATGGTCAGGGTTGTGGAGGCCTTGAGGAGGGAAGAGCAGTTTGGCGGTTATATTCATCTGAAAATTATTCCGGGGTGCAGTAGTGAACTTGTTCGGAAAGCCGGACTGTATGCCGATCGTGTCAGTGTCAATATTGAGCTTCCCTCACAAGTCTCCCTTCAGCGACTTGCCCCCCAAAAAGAGAAAGCTGCTATTCTGGAGCCAATGGCGCTTGTCGGTCGGGAGATTGCCTCAAACCTGGTTGAGCGTCAAATGAGCCGCAAGGCACCACGATTTGCCCCTGCAGGTCAGAGCACTCAGATGATTATTGGTGCCAGTCCCGAAAATGATTTTCAGATTCTCCGTCTCTCGCAGGGACTTTATAAAAAAATGAATCTCAAGCGGGTCTACTACTCGGCTTATGTGCCGGTCAGTGATGATAATCGTCTTCCTGTTCTTACATCTCCTCCTTTGCTGCGCGAGCATCGTCTTTACCAGGCCGACTGGCTTCTGCGCTTTTACGGTTTTTCAGCCGAAGAGATACTTTCTGACGATCTTCCTTTTCTGGATGAAACCTTTGATCCCAAAACAGCATGGGCTCTGCGTCATCCGGAATTTTTCCCTGTTGAGATTAATCGGGCCGACTACGCTACGTTGTTGCGCGTGCCGGGTATTGGTGTTACCTCCGCCAGACGCATTATTGCAGCGCGTCGTTTTTCGGCAATTACTCCGGAAGGGATGAAAAAAATCGGGGTGGTGATGAAACGGGCGAAATACTTTATCACCAGTACAGAGCGGGCTTTTGAAAAAGTTGACCAAAATCCGCTTCGTATCCATCAGCAACTTCTGCTTGGCGAAGCAGCAGTTGTGCCGCCTTCCCGACAACTTGTTCTTCCAGGTCTTTACCTCTCATAACCATGAAGCGATATCTCTATGACGGTACTTCGGAGTCTCTTTTTTCTGCAATCTCATGGATTCTTGAAGAGGAGGCCGAACCTGAAAAAGTTCTGCTTACAGAGCAGGGGTTAGAGCTGTTCGAAGAGGGCTTTTTTATCAAGGCCAATACAGGTCAGGCTGAGTTGTTTTTTCAGCGACTTTGTCAACGTGCACCTGATTCGGCTTATACAATCTCTCTGTTCATGCTTGCCGAAAAGAGGGGGATGGAGAGCAGCCTGCTCAGGTATGTCTCTCTTGCTTTTGCTCATGGTGACAAGGTTAACGGTTACCTGACGCACCCTGCAGTGCGGGATATTGTTTCCATTGCAAAGAGGGCCAGGCGAGAGCTGCATCGAATGAAGGGGCTTCTCCGGTTTGAAGAGCTTCAGGATGGCGCATATCTTGCCAAAATGGAGCCCGACCATAATCTTATTCAACCGCTGGCCTCCTGGTTTCGGACGAGACTGAGAGCGCAAAACTGGTTTCTTTATGATGTGAAGCGTCGCACGGCAGCCTGCTGGAGCAATGGCATGCTTCAGTTTGGTACAATTGACAAGTTTTATATTCCCGCTCTCTCTGAAGATGAAAAAAGGGTTCAGGTTCTCTGGCAGACGTTTTTCAAGACCATTGCTCTTCAAGACCGTAAAAACCTGGGATTACAAAAATCAAATATGCCGATGAAGTATTGGAAGTACCTGACGGAGATGCAGGCTTAGCGAGCTTTTTGCGTAAAAATGTTTTTTGGGGCTCTATTTGCAGTATTCGTTTTGAGTTCTTAAAAAAAGGTTAAAAAGAAATTTTGCTGCTCTCTTTAAAATTTCTTATGTTTGGGCGTGCGTTTACTGGTTTGGCGGATTGTTGAAAGACTATCACATGGCTCTATCGGTTCCACCTGTTGACAAGGCGGTGGCGGCGCAAACGGGGATATCATCTAAGTCATAGTAATCCATGTAAACGGTAATAATTATATGAAAACCTCATCTCAGGTATCTGCTCTGGTAGTTGCTTTTTTCTGTACAGCCCCTCAGCTTCTCAATGCAGCACCAGAGCCTGCGAGAGCCGAGCTGCGTGCCAAGTATGATCTTGTTCAGGGAAAGAAAGTATACGAAAATACTTGTGCTGCCTGCCACAGCAGTGGGGTTATGGATGCACCAGTGTTTTGTGATATCACGGCATGGAAGCCAAGAATTGCTAACGGAATGGAGGTTATGGTGAAGCATGCTACAGAAGGATTTAATAACATGCCATCGAAGGGCGGCATGGAGACACTGACCGTGGCTGAAGCTGGCAACGCTGTTGCATATATGGTCGATCAGTGTTTGACTCATTAAGTTTATTGTACGTTTCAGTGGGTAATGAGGGGCGGGCGGATGTATTACTTTGGTGAGTTACAAGTTGATTTAACAAGTTTCTAGTTCATCACACTTTAAATAATGACGAGCAAAACAAAGGAGAGAGTTATGAGTGTCAGAAAAAATATTCTTTTAGCAGCAAGTTGTATCGGGATCATGGCGGTGACTGCACCCAAAGAGGGAGCAGCGGTTCCTGCGTATGCCAGGCAGGTAGGAATGTCCTGTACGGCTTGCCACTTCCAGAGATACCCGCAGCTCACCCCGTTTGGAAGGGCATTCAAGTCAAATGGATACTCCCAGAAAGGCAAGCAGATGACGATTGAGGATACCAACCTCTCACTGCCAACAACGCTTAATGCTAGTCTAGTTTCAAAGTTCAGGTTCCAGAAGACCAATGGTACTGACAATGCAGATCCACTCAACATGGGTGAGTTGCAGGTACCTGATGAGGCTATTCTTTACCTTGGCGGAAGGGTTGGAAAAAATATCGGTTTCCAGGCTGAAATCTCCCTTGCTGGCGGTGCTAACTTGACTGGTTTCAAGATGCCTTTTGTCTTCCCTGTGGACAAAGATTACACCGTCAGTGTTATACCATTCATCACAGATGCCCAGGGGCCTGCTTACGGATTTGAGCTGTTGAGCACAGGCGCTGTTGAGTATGCCCGTCCGTTTGAGCATCTTGATGAGACCTCTGCCCAGCAGTATCTCAGGAGTCAAGATCCTAACGGAAATGCGGCGACTGGGTTGGCCCTGGTTGCTTTCCACAAGTATGGGTATTTGAGTTATACTCCTTATGTTGTCGGGTTCACAAGCACTGCGCCTCGTCAATTTATGAGCTATGTGAGAGGTGTCGTTATTCCTGAAAAAATTCACAATTTTGATGTTGCTGCTGGCTTCCAGCTCTGGAAAGGTGACTCCAAGACTGATACCGGGGCAGGACCGGTGTTGAACACTGTTGATGCGTGGGCTCTTGATGCCCAGGCTCAGGGAAAGTATGGTGATTACCCTCTGGGTGTTTATCTCTCTTATGGCAGCGCCGCTGGATCGGGTACGTCTGTCAACATTTATAACTCAGAGCCTAACAGCAGAAAAGCTTTTGCTATCGCTACTGAACTTGGTCTGGTTCCATCAAAATTCTCGGTTGGATTGGGCTACAGAATTGCTAACAGTGGTCTTGGTGGCAGTGATTCTGAAAATGCCTTTACTTTGGGCGGGAACTATCACGTTGCAAAGAATGTCACTTTCCAGTTGAATCACAGCTTCTACTCTTATGGCGCGGATGCCAAAGCAGCACTCGCTCCAGGAAGTGGTGACCAGAAAACCACCTTTGTCATGTTCAGTGCCTTCTGATGTAACAACTACTCAGTGTAACAGCTAAGGTTTTTGCTTGGTTGTGTTCACAGTTCCCAGGAAGCCGGATTAATCCTTTAGCTGATTAATCCGGCTTCTTGGTTTTGTTTTGAACCGTGTACACAACAAAATAACGTTAAAACATCAGGCGAAGCGCAAGAAAAAGAGCAGACCAGACTACGACCGCTCTCCACTCTCTCGCTGTCAACATGTTGACAGATATTTGCAGGATTCTCTCATCAAATCCCCTGGCGCTCATTGCCCGGTAGATCCTCTCTGCGCGGTTATGAGATCGCAGGAGCAAGGAGCCAAGAAGCAATGCTGTGTTACGGATACCTTTACCTTTGTTTCCAAAAGAGCGGCTATCTCTTGCTCTTTGTATTGAAACAGCCTCCTCCCGTATCACGGAGAGATAACGGTTCAGTAATATTAACTGTGTCACCAGTATTTCTGGCAAGCCCAAGGCAGACAATGCGTTGCAGATGCGGTAAAAGGGCAGGTACTGTGTTATTGCCAGTATTCCGGCTATGATGATGGAGGTTTTTGCAACAATCACTGTGGCGGAAAGCATTCCACCGGTGATTGTCATTCCGTGCATGAGAAGCCGGGGAGTACGATCCAGATAGAGGTTGCCTGCTGCCATGAAAAGTATAAAAGGGGAGTGCAGGAGCTGTCGCTTGACAATGACTTTGGCTGGGACTTTTGCAAGAGTTATAACAAAAACAGGGAAAGCAGCAAAGGGAATAACCTCTTCAATATTGAATTTTGGAATGGAGAGTACCGAAACAATAAAGAGAGTCGTAACAAGAACTGCAACCCTGTCACTCTTCTGAAAAGGGGCAAGCGATGGTTTAATTGCAGGGCGATCAAGAGCATTGGAGACGACACTATTCTTCATACACACATTTTCTCTACGGATTTTTTCTGCCGAGCGCCATCCCTGTTACTCCAGCGGTAACGAGCACTGCCAGAGTGCCGACAATTCCGGCAAAAGTAGTTTCGATTTTGAGAGTGGAACTCTCTGCGTATTTATTTTCAAGAGCAGGTTCCGATTTTTTGAGAGAGTAATCGGGAAAGAATGCAAGCCGTTGTTGAACAAGATAAAACAGCTCATGCAGTGTCTTGTCACTGTTGTGCATCTCCCCACTTCGGTTCACCTTTTTCACTGACCACTCAAGTCCATCAGGGTGAGATGACGCAAACCATGGACCGATCCCTCCAATCAGCAGTGCTGTAATGGTCAATATGGTAAGGAGAGTGCGCGGTTGTTCTGAAGGTTCTTCTCTTTTGAGCGGGCCTGGTTCCGTTCTTGCTACAAAAGAGACCACGGCCCAGGTTGCCACTCCCTCGACGACCCCGATCACACAATGGATTGGAAGCATAAAGAGGGCAAAAATATTGAATGGCAGTTCGGTGATGCCCGAGAGTGTCGTTTGCAGTATCACTGAAAATGATCCCAATAAGACTCCCGCTGTTGCCGCAGTTATGCATCCAGCAGCATGTCGTCGGGGAGAGTCGCTCTTTCCGGCAAGAAGACGATAGATGAAAGGGTATGCAATATATGCCGGGAAAAAACCAAGATTAAAGATATTACAGCCCAGGGCCATCACCCCGCCATCTGCAAACAAAAGACTTTGAATGATGAGTACAGATGCAAGGGTTATAAATGCACGATAAGGCCCGAGCAGCACCGCCAACAGCAATCCTCCCCCAAGGTGTCCGCTTGAACCTGTGCCGGGGATGGTAAAATTGATCATCTGGGCAGCAAAGACAAATGCTCCGAAGACGCCCATGAGCGGGATTTTGGTTTTGTCGTTTTCTGCCTTAATTTTTTTCGCAGAATATCCGACAAGCGCTCCGCTTACTATCCAGAAGGCTGCCCCTACAAGGGGTGACACCAAGGCATCTGCCATGTGCATGATGGTTCTTCTCCTGCTGAATTATTGAAATGGCATCGTTGTCATCGTTGGTCTCTTCCTCTCTCTAAAAGCGGGTTGTTATTCCAGCAAGTAGAGTGGTCTGTGTCTGTCCGTTTTTAAGGCCAAGGTCAAGATCCAGATGGTCTGAAACAGAGTAGATGAATCCGCCAAGAAAATAGGCTGGATGAGTTATAGCAACCCTTGTTTCGGTTCTGTCAATACCGCAATCGAGCACAGAGCGAAGATTGCTGGAGAGGTTAAGCTCCGTGGCAAACGAAATATGCCAGATATTGTTGCTTGACTCCTCGTTTATATTGGGATTGTGGGTATAACCAAGATTACAGTGCAGAGCACCCAGTCGACCCTGGTGTGTTGCTATTGCAGTGACTCCCTCTGATAATTTTCCTCGTCCAAATCCTCTTTTGGAATCACCAGTTGGTATCGAGACTACTGGCTTTACCGCAAGACTTATTCCATCTTCAGATGTCAGAGGTCTCCATTTGAGTTCAAACGTTACATCACTGACACCGTATTCACTTATCCTTGTGATGTCATTGTCTTGCATGCTGTTCCATTGCCAGGGCAATGCAATTGTGATATCTAAATTATCTGCAATACCGCATGAAAGGGTTTGGGTAAGGGTAGAGAGGGTTTCCCTTGTGCTTACTCCATGAATGCTCTGCTGGTTATTGGAGAATTCGCCCTTGACCTCAAGCTGGAATTGCCGTGTCCCCTGAGTGGCGGTATCATCGGTGATAAGAGGGTAAGCGCCGAAAGCGTTTGAGTAAAGAAGTAGCAATGCTCCAATGCTCCATCTCTTTTGAAAGAAAGTCAACATGTGCGCCATAGTGATTTCACCTCTCTTTATAAAGGAGTGTCATCAAGCTACTATTCATGTCCCTCAAGTCCAATTTTTTTGTGAATCTGACACACAAAAAAACATCGTCCTCAATATTTTGCCCCCGAAACTAAAAAGACACCCGGATTGAGCTGTTTGACGACAGCCATTTCCTGTGGTCTCCAAAAAAAATGTAAAGATCCTGAGGCGCGCAAAAGAGGAGACTTGTTGCCTTACCTTTATAAAAAGATGGACCGGCTGGGAAGCCGGTCCATGATTCGAAATTGAAAATAAAAAGCTTATGACGCAATGGTGCCCATCAGCTTTTCATGAATTGCCGCCGCGGCAGTTCTTCCAGCGCCCATAGCCAGAATGACTGTCGCACCACCGGTCACAATGTCGCCTCCAGCATAGACATTTTCCTTTGAGGTGGCCATGGTGTTGATATCGACAACAATGGTATCGCGCTTGCTGACGTTGATATCAGGAGTTGTCTGCTTGATAAGCGGGTTTGAACCGTTGCCAATTGAAATGACAGCCATGTCAATCGGTAGAATAAACTCGGAATCTTTGATGGGTACAGGGCGGCGTCTTCCGGAATCGTCCGGCTCCCCAAGCTCCATTTTCAGGCACTTTGCGCCGGTAAGCCACTGCTGATCATTTCCTATAAATTCCAGCGGGTTCATGAGCATGAGGAATTCAACACCCTCTTCCTTTGCATGATGCACCTCCTCCCTGCGGGCAGGCATCTCCGCTTCAGAACGACGATATACGATAGAGGCATGTTTTGCTCCAAGTCGCTTTGCGGTGCGGACGGCATCCATGGCGGTATTACCACCGCCAAAAACGGCCACATTTTTACCCTGACAGTTAAAGACGGGAGTATCGCTTTCAGGAAAATCGTATGATTTCATCAGGTTTACTCTCGTCAAAAACTCATTGGCCGAGTAAACGCCAACCAGATTTTCTCCTGGAATGCCCATAAACCAGGGCAGCCCGGCGCCGACACCGATAAAGACAGCATCAAAACCCTCCTCTTCAAGAAGCTCATCAACCGTGACCGAACGGCCTGCAACAGCATTGGGCACAAAGGTAATGCCAAGCTTTTTCATTCCCTCGATTTCAGTTTGAACAATGGTTTTGGGAAGACGGAATTCCGGGATGCCATACATCAGCACACCACCAAGTTCGTGCAGTGCCTCGAAAACAGTCACTGCATGGCCAAGCTGGGCGAGGTCATTGGCGCAGCTCAGACCGGCCGGGCCACTGCCAATGATTGCAACTTTTTTGCCAGTAGGTGCTTGCACGGCCGGTAACTCAATATTTCCGGATTCTCGTTCATAGTCGGCGGCAAATCGTTCGAGATTGCCAATGGCAACCGATTCGCGTTTTTTGGTCAGCACACATACTTTTTCACACTGGTCTTCCTGTGGACAGACCCTTCCGCACACTGCCGGTAGAACACTGTCTTCCTTGATTTTTTTTGCAGCACCAAGAAAATCGCCTTCAGCAATCATCTTGATAAACTGGTCAATTTTGATGTTGACCGGACAACCTTTGATACATGCAGGGTCCTTACACTGTATACATCGTAGCGCCTCCTTCTGTGCGAGTTCAGGCGTATAGCCAAGGTTGACCTCGCGGAAATTTTTACTCCTTGCGTCCGGTTCCTGTGCAGGCATGAGCTGGCGAGGTATGGCGAGGCGTTCTTTGGTCGTTATAGATTGTTGCTCCATAGTGATCTGTCTTTAAAAAAAGAGAGTTTATTTGTGCAAAAAAAGTTGCTGCCCATTACAAATGAAGGGCATAAACATTATGATTGACGGCACTGTACAGCCAGGAGATGCTTATACCTTCTTCAGGAGGTTGCATTGATGGACATAGGCTTCTGCTGATTGTTTCTCTTCAGGCAGATAGATCTTGTTACGATCGGTAAGATTTTTAAAGTCAACCTGGTGTGCATCAAACTCTGGCCCGTCAACGCAGGCAAATTTGATTTCATCGTTGACCGTCACCCTGCACCCTCCGCACATGCCGGTACCATCAACCATAATCGGATTCAGGCTTACAACTGTCTGGATATTGTACGGGCGGGTAACCTCGGCAATAGCTTTCATCATCGGGATTGGTCCGATTGCAAGCACATAGTCAATTTTTTTACCCGAGTCAATCAGCTCCTGAAGCTTCTGGGTGACAAAGCCATGAAAACCATAAGAACCATCATCCGTCGTGATATAGGCTTCATCACTGACTGCGCTCATCTCATTCTCAAGAATAACAAGATCTTTGGTGCGGGCACCGTTAATGGTAATCACGTAGTTGCCAGCCTCTTTCAGTGCTACTGCAGTTGGATAGGCAATAGCAGCTCCAACTCCCCCCCCGATGCTCACTGCTGTGCCAAAGTTTTCAATGTGTGATGGTGCACCAAGCGGACCAACAATGTCATTGATGGTGCCACCAGCTTCCTTACGGTTCAACTCCCTGGTTGATTTACCCATTCCCTGAACAATAATGGTGATGGTCCCTTTTTCCGGATCAGAACCTGCGATGGTGAGCGGAACACGTTCGCCGGTCAGACCAACCCTGATCATGACAAATTGACCAGCTTTTCTCTTTTTGGCAATACGAGGAGCCTCAATTTCAATTTTTTTGATATTTTCAGCTAAAAATTGTGCGGAAACAATTTTATACATTGGTTCTTCGATTTCGTATGATGATGGAGACTCGCTGAATTTTATGGTAAGGCGAAAACTTACCATGATAAGTAAATTATCATCAATAAAAAAATTGACGATAAAAATGATGCGCAGTCTGTTGGTAACTTATAATAATTGATCTTACTGCATTCCTAAAGTTTATTTCATGGTTTTTATTGCCGATTATGGCGCAGGAAATCTTCGATCTGTGGTTAAGGCGTTTGAGTATCTTGGTGTCAAGGCTGTTGTAAGCACCGATCCGTCGAGGCTGGCTGATTACAGAAAAGTTATTCTCCCTGGAGTTGGAGCTTTCGGGCAGGCCATCGCGTCTCTTAATGCGTCGGGCTTTACTGACGCGTTGCAGGAGCATATCGACAAGGGTGGGCAGCTCCTTGGAATATGCCTTGGGATGCAGTTGTTGCTGACCGACAGTGAGGAGATGGGTGAATGGAAAGGGCTGAATCTGATACCTGGACAAGTGCGCCATTTCAAAAGCGATACCGACAAAATTCCCCAGATAGGCTGGAACTCTGTTGATCAGCAGAAGGGGAGCGTGTTGTTCCGGGGGATTCCAGACCACTCATTTTTCTATTTTGTACACTCTTACTACTGTGAGCCCGAAGCGCCTGATGCTGCTGCTGCAACAACCTGGTTTGCCGGAAAAAACTTTTGTTCGGCCATTGAAAAAAATGGTATTTTCGCAGTTCAGTTTCATCCAGAAAAGAGTTCGGATGCAGGCTTGCAGGTTCTCAAAAATTTTGCCGGATGTTAAATTCGTTTTTTGTTATTTATCATGTTGATTATTCCTGCTATTGACATCAAGGAGGGGAAGTGTGTCCGGCTGACGAGAGGTGATTTCAGCCAGAAGAAGATATACCTTGATAACCCCTCTGATATGGCCATTATCTGGCGAAAGCAGAATGCCAAAATGCTCCATATTGTCGATCTGGATGCTGCGCTGACTGGAGAGATGGTTAATTTTGAAAAGATCAGGGAAATAGTGACACTTCTTGATATTCCTGTTCAGGTCGGAGGTGGTATCCGCTCTGTTGATGCCGTCAAACGATACCTCGACATTGGGGTTGGACGTGTGGTCATTGGATCAGCAGCAGTCACGAACCCCAAACTCATTGAAGAGATATTGAAAGTATACCGGCCATCACAGATTGTTGTTGGTATTGATGCTGAAAACGGTATTCCAAAGATAAAGGGGTGGACGGAGAGTAGTCTGCGTAAAGATTATGATCTGGCGTTACAGATGAAAGAGATGGGAATTGAAAGGGTAATCTACACTGATATCTCTTGTGATGGCATGATGCAGGGGTTTGGGTATGAGAGCACAAAAAGGTTTGCAGAACAATCCCGCATGAAAATTACTGCATCTGGCGGCGTGACCAATGTTGGGGATTTAAAAAAACTTGAGGATCTCAGGAACTGTGGTGTAGACTCCGTCATCGTTGGCAAAGCCCTTTACGAATGTAATTTTCCTTGTCAGGAGCTTTGGTACAGTTTTGAAGAGGAGATGACCCTGGATCATAATTTTTCTACCGCACGGAAAAAATAGCGATGTCAGATGTACACTTGCAGCAACAGATCGAAGCTCTTGTATTTGCATCTGAGGAGGCTGTTAACCTTCAGACAGTCAGGCATGTTACCGGTATTGAGCTTGATTCTCGTCAGCTTCATGCTTTACCCGCTCGAAAGGTATTGAGACAGCTTTATCGGACAATAATCAGGACGAAACAATTGAACCCAATGAAACAGGGCAGCAAAGAGGATGAGGTCAGAATTAACCGCTATCTGGCCTCATGCGGCATAGCATCACGAAGGGCGGCTGATCAACTGGTTCTTGATGGTCGGGTTATGGTTAATGGCCAGGTTATTACTACTCC
>Ga0194037_1000832_pt1 | contig 23841 bp, 22 predicted proteins | sample JunL306m_MetaG_FD_148653 | JGI IMG/M metagenome (GOLD analysis project Ga0194037, IMG submission 148653) | Anoxic zone freshwater microbial communities from boreal shield lake in IISD Experimental Lakes Area, Ontario, Canada - Jun2016-L304-6m | ecosystem: Environmental > Aquatic > Freshwater >...
GATCTATAATAATATCCTGTACTTTAACGCCAGATAATACGAATTCTTTTTTCAGAGAATCTGCCTCCAGTGGTTCTTTTGAAAGAATAGCTGCAGACCCGCCGCTAATGATAATTTTCTTAATAATACCCTGTTGATATAACTTATTAGTTTGAATAAACCTATCACTATTATCATTAAAATAACCAATATTATCATTATCAAAAAAATATAAACCACCAAGCAATATACCAGCTTCGTAAGTTGTACCATTTTGTATTTCCTGAATTGGAGTTTGCCACCAAAGCATTACCTTCTGAAAAATATATTTATTTGTAAATAAGAATGTAATAGACAGTGTAGCAATTAAAATACCTTTCTTCCTCTTTGGCTTTCTGGTAAAAAAGTACAGGATTACTCCTATATATATCCAGTAGGCCGGACATAATAGAAACGCTAAAATCTTTGACAGAATAAAAAACATGTTACAGTTACTTATTAAATTGCTTGCTGACTACCAGCTCTTTTGAGCCCGCAATATAAGTGTAAAAACCTTCTCCGCTTTTAACACCGAGTCTGCCAGCAGTAACCATATTGATGAGTAAAGGACAAGGAGCATATTTAGGATTTCCTAAACCATCGTGCAGTACTCTAAGGATACTTAAACAAACATCGAGCCCTATAAAATCGGCTAACTGTAATGGCCCCATTGGGTGTGCCATTCCCAGCTTCATGATAGTATCAATTTCGTTTACGCCAGCGACTCCTTCGTACAGACTAATGATAGCTTCGTTAATCATTGGCATTAGAATTCTGTTGGCAATAAATCCGGGATAATCATTTACCACAGAAGGTATTTTGCCCAGCTGTTTGCTTAGCTCTACAATTGTATCCGATACTGCTTTATCGGTAGCATAGCCATTAATAACCTCTACCAGTTTCATTACCGGAACGGGGTTCATAAAGTGCATACCAATTACCTGTGATGGGCGCTTGGTAACAGCCGCTATCTGTGTAATAGAAATAGAAGAGGTGTTGCTTGCCAAAATAGCAACAGCAGGTGCATGAGCATCTATTTCTTTAAATATATTTAGTTTAAGCGTAGTGTTTTCGGTAGCTGCTTCTACTACTAAGTCGGCATTACTTACTCCTTCGGCAACAGTATTACGTGTAGTAATATTAGCAAGCGTTTCTGACTTTTGAGCTTCTGTAATTACTTCTTTAGCTACTTGTCTGTCGAGGTTTTTTGCGATAGTAGCAAGCGCTTTTTCTAACTGAGGCGTACTAACATCAATCAAGGTAACCTTAAATCCTTTTTGTGCAAATACGTGTGCAATACCATTGCCCATTGTGCCTGCACCAATTACTGAAATATTCTTCATAAAAATTAATTATCGAATTTGTGAATTAATGTATTATCGAATTATCACATTAAATGTATTTGTTTTCATTAGCACATTAGCTAATTATCGAATCAGCTAATTAACTGTCCATCCATCTCTATCGTCGGGAGAGAATTTCCATGGAGCAAAGTTGTTTTCTATATTACCAAACACCCCGTTCCATTCCTGTGGAGCATTGCTCTCTTCCATAATTAAATACCTACGCATCTGCACGATGATATCTAATGGAGAAATGCTTACAGGACAAGCTTCTACACAAGCATTACAAGTAGTACATGCTCTAAGTTCTTCTTCTGCAATATAATCGCGTAGCAATGATTTATTATCATCTACAAATACCTTATTGGTATTAATGTTTTTGCCCACTTCTTCCAGACGGTCACGGGTCTTCATCATAATTACTCTCGGGCTTAAGAGCTTACCAGTAATATTAGCCGGACAGGCGCTGGTACAACGGCCACACTCTGTACAACTGTGTGCATCCATCAGATTCTTTCTGCCCAGATCAAATACATCTTTAGCACCAAATCTTTTAGGATCACCAACCTCTCCAGTAGGGGCAAGTTCGGGTTGCATAGCATACAATACTTCCTGCTGAATATCGGGCATATTCTGAAACTTACCTACTTCGCTCAGTCGGGCATAATAAGCATTAGGAAATGCCAGCATAATATGTAAATGCTTAGAATAAGGCAAGTAGTTAAGGAAGGCAAATATGCCTATAATGTGCAACCACCAGCAGGCTTTCTCCAGCAATGCAACATGTGCTTCGGAATGATGCTGTAACAAGGGTTTGAAGAAGCTGGATAACAGAAAAGAATGATTATAATCGCAGGCATCCATTATCAGGAATAAGCTCATTAATACTATCTCGGTAAACAAAATATAATTAGCATCACTGCGTGGCCATCCATTTAAATCATTGGAGGCAAAGCGCTTTAATTTAATAATATTTCTACGGATTAAAAAGATTGCACAAACTACAATAACCAACGCAGCCAGGATCTCGAAGGAGTCTATCAGAAAAGTATACAACCCTCCAAGATGGTTAGCAAACAAACGATGGGTACCCATTAAACCGTCCAGCACTATTTCTACAACTTCAATATTGATGATAATAAATCCAGCATAAACTACCAGGTGCATAACCGCAACTAAAGGATTTTTAAACATCTTCTTCTGACCAAGTGCCAACATAAAAAGATTGTTCCATCTTAAGGACGACTGATCGTTTTCGAGATCATCTTTTCCAAGGAATATATTGCGTTTGATTTCTGCAGCTTTCTTTGTAAAAAGATAGACAGAAACTGCTGTTAACAGCAAGAAGAATACTTGAGCAATCATAAGCCAATGCGATTGTTAGGTTGCTAAGGTATGCGTTTTAGTTTTTGTGGTGAAATACTTGATAGTTACAATTCGAATATTATTATTACAAATGCATTTCTCCTGCTATTTAAAAAGTGGCCGGGTAGTATATATTTGTAACCAATTAGCAAACATGATAAAAACGATTTACCCTTGTCTATGGTTTAATGGACAAGCAAAAGAAGCCGCAGAATTTTACTGTTCTGTATTCGAAAATTCAAAGATTCTGGCAGACACACCAATGGTTGTTACCTGTGAATTGCAAGGTAAAAAATTCATGTGTTTAAATGGTGGTCCGGCATTTAATTTCAGTGAAGCAGTTTCCTTTGTTATAGAATGTGAAACACAGGAAGAGATAGACTATTACTGGGATACATTTACAAAAGAAGGCAAAGAAAATGCCTGTGGATGGCTGAAAGACAAGTTTGGTGTTTCGTGGCAGATTGTCCCTTCTATATTAGGACAATTGATGCAAGACCGGGAAAAAGCACCGAGGGTAATGGCAGCATTTATGAAGATGAAAAAGTTTAATATAGAGGCGCTATTGAATGCTTAGAAGCTTCTTAATAATTGCTACTGAAAACGCCGGTTTACTGGCTAACAAAATACATAATGACCAACACAATACAGGAGTTACTGGCTGCAGAAGAAAAAGCGATAGAATTATTTAAAGAGATAGAAACCCGTAAACTAATTGTTGCAGGTAAATCGGAGAGGCAATTAAACAATGAAGTATTTGAATTGGCAGAAGAACTTTATAGTATAAAAAAATACTGGCATAAGAGAATTGTAAGATCGGGCAGTAACACTTTATTACCTTATCGCAATAATCCACCTAACCATATTCTACAGAAAGAAGATATTCTATTTTTTGACTTTGGTCCGGTCTTCGAAAAATGGGAGGCAGATATAGGCAGAACTTTTGTATTGGGAAATGATGAGAGTAGACTTAAACTGCAAAAGGATGTTGAAGAAGCATGGCAGGAAGGACTGGCCTTTTATCTTCAGCATAAAGCGCATTTAACGGGCGCTGAATTCTATGCTTACAGTCAGCAACTTGCAACAAAATATGGCTGGGAATATGGCAATATTCATTGTGGTCACCTAATTGGGAAATTCCCCCATGAACGGATTTCAGGGGAACAGGTTACCAACTATATTCATCCCGAAAATTATCAGAAAATGAGCGAAAAGGATAAACGTGGGAATGAAAGATACTGGATTCTGGAGATTCATTTTATTGATAGAGAAAAACAAATAGGAGGTTTCTTTGAACAGCTTCTTATTGAAAAATAAAATTATTAAACAACCACTAATTATATAGATTAACAGCAAGGATTAATTGAAAATGTACAATAAATCAGCACAACGTTTTGATGCTTTAACGGGGTTAAGAGCCATTGCTGCTATCATGGTTTTTCTTTATCATAATAGAAAATACTGGAGAGGCTGGCTTCCTGATTTTGTTATTAATAATCTGAACGAATATCACTGTGGTGTTACCTTGTTTTTTGTATTAAGCGGGTTCTTAATTGCCTATACTTATCAGGAGAATCCTTTACAATCCAGAAAAGAATATGTAAAATATATACTGATACGATTCGTCAGAATATTTCCGGTATACCTGATAATACTCACTTTAAATTATATAGATAACGGGTTTCCTGTTTTCAATAATACGGTTTATAATTATACTTTAATAAAAGGCTTTTCCGATAAGTATAATCTGGATGGTATTCCTCAGTCCTGGTCACTAACAGTAGAGCTCACTTTCTATGTATTTGCTCCGCTCATTTACCAATACTTAAAAACAAAATTTACTAAGGCTGTTTTCTTTCAACTAATGTTATTACTCCTAACATTTATTATTGGGTATAGCTGGCATTTTATAAACAAGAATCCGGGCAGGTGGCTATACGATTGGCTCTTTATTTTTGATAGTACTTTCTTTGGTAGATTCATAGAATTCTTTGCAGGTATGTTGCTGGCCTATTTTGTAAAAACAGAGCATAGTCTATTGAATAAACTGCCCAAAAAGAATCTTACGTTAATAAGCGCTATTCTTGCATTAAGCACCGTTTATTGTATCAGCTTATTTGAGAAAGATACTTATGATCAGGGCATTCTTCATATTCCTGGACTACTTCTCAGAAACGGTTTACTGCCAATGTTTATCAGTGTATTATTGTATGGACTGATGACGGAGAAAACCTGGTTTAGCAATTTACTTTCTTCCCGTTTTGCTATGCTATTGGGTAATGCTTCTTTTATATTTTATCTGGTACATATTGGCTATGTAAATTCAAAGTTCTATAAGCTGCATTATATCAATGACCGCAACTTTATATTGCTATGGTTAATATCCATAGCAGGTTACTTATTTATAGAAAAACCGATCTACAATTTTATGCGTGCGAGAATAAAGAAATGGTAGTTATTTATTGCCATTTATTGTTTAATAAACTTAACCGAAGAGATCATTCCATTGTTGATAAAACTCAGAATATAAGCTCCTGAATTAAGCACAGAAACATCCAGCACTTCCTGTTGAGTATTGAAAGGAGAAAGATGTTTCAAAACAGTTTTCCCTGCCATATTACTGATCATTATCTCTGCATTATTTCCAGCCTGATCATGCGAAATATTCATGCTGCTACCAACAGGATTAGTGAGAACAGACAATTTATTAATGGCGTCTTTCCTTATTGCTAATATATTACTATAGGTAAATTCTCCATTTTTGTCAAGCATTTTTAAACGATAGTAAACAAGCTTAGATTCTGTTGGGTTTACTGAACTAATATCCGTAAAATGATACCCCTTTTCAATTACTGATTGTTCCGACGCATTTACAGTTCCTATAGTATTAAAACTTCTTCCATTAGTACTCTTTTCTATATTAAACTTAGCTGTATTTATTTCATACGCTGTAGTCCAGTTTAATACTACTTGCTGCTCCTCGTTTCTGGAAGTATTAAATCGTAAAAGACTTAAAGGCAGCGTGTTTGGTACCAATCCATTCAAGTATTCTTCCAGCATATATAACCACTGCTGGCAACATTATTTTTATCCGTTGAATCATTCGGATTCAATCCCATAGCAGTTTCCCAGCTATCTGGCATTCCATCATGATCAGTATCTAAAGGAGCCAATGCAGTAGTATCGTAGTTTGGCCAGCCTCCTACAGAATCCTGTGTGTCTATTATCCCCAGATTTCCTTTTCCAAAATAAGAGCTGGTAGTAGTGGTGCTATGCTGAGAAGCAGTACCAGTAAATGTTTCGTTCACTATTCTTCTATCGAGCGTATCTCGCTTTGGAAAAATATCTCCGGCTCCTGCCAGTACTGAATTGTAAGCATCTAAAGCTGTCTGCATTACTATAGGTTCGTTTTGAGTAGGTGCGGCCAGTTTAAAAGAATCGGTATAAGTAGTAGGATAATATTTCGGCTTCAATCCCAACCAGTTATTAGCGGTAATAGCAGTTTGTCCGTTCACATAATTACCATCTATATACACTTTTCCCGTTAGTCTGCTTGCCCAGGCTGCAACATAAGTGTCATAAGCGTTCAAAATAACTTTTGCTTTAGTCGAAGATGTTGCAGGTCCTGGCTTATAATAGTTATTCATGATATTCAGCTCTGCTCTTCTTAAAGCAAAAACAGGCTTGCCGGTATCTGCAATTTCTATTTCATTTCCATAGCATCCATCACTGTTTCCATAGTTATAAATCACATTGTTTCTATAGTCAAGATAAGCTAAAGTGTCGTGTGTTCTGGAACCATTAAAACGAATCATTCTACTATGATGATGTGCCAGTAAATTGTGATGGTAGGATGCAAACTGTCCACCCCAGACACCAGCATATCCGTGCTCTCCCTTGCCGTTATAAGATGCATTTAAACTCTCAGTTACCAGACACCATTGTACAGTAGAATACTTGTTATCGTAAAAGGTGGCAGCCTCTTCCATAGACCAGCTCATGGAACAATGGTCTACTATAAAGTTGGTGGAGTTTTCTATATCTAATCCATATACAGCAGGGTTGTTGGTTTTAGATACATCACCTGGTCGGAAGTGCATATAGCGGATAATCAGATTGGTACCATAAATCTTTACCATCGAACGTTTTGTACAGATACCATCACCTGGAGCTGTTTGCCCGGCAATAGTCATATTGTTTCTTTGAACCTTTATCGGCGTCAGTAAATCTATTATACCCCCTACCCTAAAAACAATTGTAAGAGGCTGTGCAGGATATGCACTAAAGGCCTGACGAAAACTGCCCGGACCATCATCGGCAAGTGTGGTTACTTCATATACCTTTCCACCTCTACCACCCAAAGAATATTTACCATATCCTTCTGCTCCAGGAAAAGCAAGTTGCTGAGCATTAATGCTATTAAAACAACCGATAATTAACAAGGAAAATAAACAGGCCATTTTAAAAATGGCAATTGTATATATACGTACGGTAGCGCTCATAAACAAATGGTTTGTGATATAATGATGGATGCTAAAGTAGTAAATTTAAAATAACAGGAGGTTGGAAACTCAAAAAGCTATTCCTTTTTTATAATACGACCTATATCATTCTTACCCTTTCTTTTTTCCTGATGCCTTTCCAAGTTGTGTAAGCAGCGCCCTTATTTCTTTAGGTACTGGTGCTTCAAGGTGATAGTTTACTTCTCCAAGTCTGAACTTTAACTCAGATGAATGTAGTCCCAGTTTTGATAGCATAGGCTTTTCTTCCTCATATTTGGAAGCCTTATATTTTTTCTTGAAAGAAGATAACATGATGGGGGCAGGGTTACCGTATAATTCATCACACACTATGGTATGTTGTATATGTTGCATGTGTACCCTTATCTGATGCGTTCTACCAGTATGTATTCTGAATCTTAACCAGCTATAGCCTTTAAAGCTTTCCAGCAATTCATAGTCTGTATGCGAATGTTTCCCTTTGGCATGAATAATCATGGTCCCTTTTTTGGCAGGATTTTCCATAATTGAAGCTTCAATACTTCCTGTAGTATGTTCCATGCTGCCATATACCAGTCCTACATAGTATTTTTCAATGTCGCGACCTTCAAATAACATAGATAATTCTCTATGTGCTTCTGCAGTTTTAGCAAATAAAATTACCCCACTGGTGTCTTTATCTAAACGATGTACTACAAACACCTTACCCAGATGTGCCTGCAGTTGATTCTTTAAAGAATCTTCTACTCCCAATCGGTCGGGAATAGATAGTAAGCCAGATGGTTTATTGATAGCAATAAAGTGAGGATTATCTTCCAGAATATCAAAGTGCTTAGTCAACATTTTTCTCTCTCGTTTTTCTTACGTAGCTCTGGTTCATAAATTTCAACAGACGAACTTCTTTCTCGTTCAGAAAACGCCAGTGACTTCTTTCTACATTCTTTTTGGTAAGGTTGCCGAACATTACTCTGTCAAGCCCCTTTACATCGTAGCCCATATGTTCAAAAATACGACGAACAATACGGTTTCTACCACTATGAATCTCAATACCTATAACCGATTTATCCTTAGGGTCCACATAGCCAATACTATCTACATGTACCGGACCATCTTCCAGGGTAATGCCTGCTGATATAGCTTCAGCATCTGCTTTCAATAATGGTTTATCCAGTTTTACTTCGTATATTTTTTTTACCTCAAACGATGGATGCGTAAGCTTTTGAGTAAGCTCTCCATCATTAGTTAATAATAAAACGCCAGTAGTATTTCTATCCAGACGTCCTACCGAAAACACTCTTTCCGGAGTGGCTCCTTTTATCAATTCAAATACTGTTTTACGACCCTGAGGATCTTTTGCAGTAGTAATAAAGTCTTTTGGTTTGTTTAGCAGAATGTAAACCATGTTCTTCTGACTGAACAATGTTTTGCCATGGTACTTCACCACCTCTTTACCGGTTACTTTAAAGCCCGGTTCGGTAATTACTACGTTGTCTACCATCACATTGCCAAGCTTAATAATGTCTGCAGCTTCTCTTCTTCCACATACTCCGGAATGAGCCAGATATTTATTCAGCGGCATTATTTGTGCAGCATTGGCAGCAGCTCTTTTCTCTATAGAAATGCCTTCTCTGCCTGTTTTATCATTCTTGTCAAAATGGAGTTTCTTTCTACCACCCGGTCCTTTTACAGGAGGACCGTAACTTCTTTTTACTTTCTCTTCTTCAGGAGGCTTAACGTATGTGCCCATGCGTTTTTCGTACAACTCTTTTCTTCTTCTGTCACCCTCAGCTCGGGCCTCTTTTTTCATCTTCTTTTTATCCTGGCGGATAGCTTCTTTCTTGGCAGCGCCCTTAGGCCTGTTATCCATAAATTTTCCAAATGGACTCGTACTCATATACTAATTATTTAATGCTGTTTTTACAACAGGTGAGCGGCGAAAGTAGTTTATTTTATTTTAATGCCTATTCTCATGCCAAAAGTCAAGCTTACTTTCCATCCATTATTCTCGGTTAAATTAGCTTTCTCTATTGGTGACATTACATAATCTACAGGTATAAATAAGCTATCGGTAACACTGTTGTATTCGCGGTTATGGTTTACACAAGTTCTGTTCATTATACCTAATCCTACATAACTATCTATTACTATGCCCGGCATTATCCTTCCCTGATATCCAAGCACCACATTGCTTCCATATATATTTCTGGACGACCATAAACAGTCCTTTTTAGTATACCCAGCATTGGAGTTGGGATAATAACTAAGCTCCAGATTGTTCTCATTGGAACGATAAAAGAAATTAATTCCCAGATACCCTCCTGTAAGGGTATTTATTTTCCGAACATCATTAGTAAATAAATGATAAAACCGACACTCAATATTTGCTTTATATCCATTAGGCGTAATAAAAGCTGTATCAACTTTTCTTACACCATAAAACTGATACCCAAACTCTCCTGCTATTGATACATTATGAGCAACCCTCTTTTCGGCAGAAATATTAATGGTAGGAAAAGAAAAAGCATCTATAGGGGAAGTTAGGTTTGTTTTAATAATAAAACTATTCGGTTTTACATACACCTGCGATATTCCCGTCAGCGGTAAAAGAAATAAAACTAAATATAAAGGTTTCATATATGTAAGCTGTCTGCAAAAATAGCGTTTGTTAAAGAATTAATGTTGCAGAATTTCATGGTTATAAGGGGTTTTAAACAAGATAGAGTAAATAGAAAAAGGGCACAGAACCATCAAGTTCCATGCCCCTTGTATTTGAATTCTCCTTACTCCTATCTCCTCACTCCTGTCTCCTCTATTACAGCTTCAATTCTCCCACCATATTTCCTGGTACTACCCATTCGTCGAATTGTTCTGGAGTTACATAACCAAGTGCAACAGCAGTCTCTTTTAAAGTACTACCATTCTTATGAGCAGTCTGAGCAATTTCGGCAGCTTTGTAATAACCAATCTTGGTATTTAAAGCTGTTACCAGCATCAGACTATTGTTTACGTGTTTATTGATATTATCTACCAATGGCGCTAAACCAATAGCACATTTATCGTTGAATGATACGCAACCTTCGCCTATCAGTCTTGCACTATGTAAGAAGTTGAAAATCATTACTGGTTTAAATACATTCAGCTCAAAATGACCTGTTGCACCACCTATATTAATAGCCACATCGTTACCCAATACCTGAGCAGCAATCATGGTTAAAGCTTCGCACTGTGTAGGATTTACTTTACCTGGCATGATAGAAGAACCTGGCTCATTATCCGGAATAAATATTTCGCCAATACCACTTCGAGGACCAGAAGAAAGCATACGAACATCGTTGGCAATCTTCATCAGACTAACCGCAACAGTCTTTAAAGCACCGTGCGATTCTACAATAGCATCATGAGCAGCTAATGCTTCAAACTTGTTTTCGGCAGTTACAAAAGGAAGCCCGGTAAGTTGTGCAATATGTTTTGCAACCACTACATCATATCCTTTTGGTGTGTTGATACCCGTACCTACAGCGGTACCACCCAAAGCAAGTTCGCTAAGGTGTTCCAAGGTATTCTTGATAGCCTTTAAGCCATGGTTTAACTGCGATACATAACCACTAAATTCTTGTCCTACGGTAATAGGGGTAGCATCCATAAAGTGGGTACGACCAATCTTTACTACCTGCATATATTCTTTGCTCTTAGCAGCAAGGGTATCTCTTAGTTTTTCTATTCCAGGAATCGTTACTTCAGTCAGTATTTTATACGCTGCAATATGCATTGCAGTTGGGAAAGTATCATTGCTGGATTGAGATTTATTTACATCATCGTTAGGATGAATAAACTTGTCTTTATCGGTCAAAGCACCACCATTTATAACGTGCGCACGGTAAGCAACCACTTCATTTACGTTCATATTGCTTTGGGTACCGCTACCGGTTTGCCATACTACCAAAGGAAACTGATCGTCGAGTTTGTTGGCTAAAATTTCGTCGCAAACATTGCCTATCGCCTTTGTTTTCTCATCAGACAAAACACCTAATTCATTGTTGGCTAGTGCTGCCGCTTTTTTCAGATATGCAAACGCTTCAATAATCTGTTTAGGCATCTTATTGATGTCCTGCGCAATTTTGAAGTTCTCGATACTACGTTGGGTTTGTGCACCCCAGTATACATGAGAAGGTACTTTTACCTCACCCATAGTGTCTTTTTCTATCCTGAATTCCATAAATTATTTTTTAGTGGCGCAAAAGTATAGCAGATTATGTAGCAGAAAAATGATATTAAGCAGTTTTTATACTCAAACGATTTAGAAAAGGTACTTTTTACGGATTGGCGGATTAATAAATCTTATTATATAATAGGAAGGAGATTTATGGAAAATTTACTTTCTATAGATCTTTATTATGTAACGTGAAGTATCTCTCAGATGTATTTCTCACAACTCATGATATAATATTCTTAACAAGTAAAACGAATTTTATGGCAGAAATCATCAGTAATAAAGCAGTAAAAGGCAAGAATAAAAGAAAGGTTTTATCTACCAGGGTCGATCTTACCCCAATGGTCGATCTTGGTTTTTTACTCATCACCTTTTTCATTATCACTACTACATTATCGCAGCAACATGCACTTAAACTGAACCTGCCTGTTGATGGGCCTCCTACTACAGCAGCGGTAAGCAAAACTGTAACGCTTATATTGAAAGATAATAATAGCGTGGACTATTATAATGGTAACGATGTAGATAAGGTTACTACTGTTACTTTTAAGGATAATGGCGTTAGAAATATGTTGATTAATAAAAAGAAGGCCATCAAACAAACCTTTGGTACAGATACGGGTACAACTGTTATTATCAAGCCTACCAGCCTTTCTACCTACCATAATGTAGTGGCTGCGCTAAACGAAATGCCGGTGAATAATATCCGCAAATATGTACTCACCGATCTTAGTAAAGAAGAAGTAAAGCTGCATCCGGAGTATCAGTAAGCAACATTCAGCATCCTGTTTTTAGTTTTTGCTTTTTTAGTCTTTAGTTTTTATTACTGTATTCATTAGCAAATTAGCTAATTACTCATTTTCCCTTTACTTTGCAGCCCTAAAAATGGAGTATGGAATATAGCAAATTAATATCAGTAGTGGGAATGCCAGGATTGTTCGAGTTTGTGGCAAGTAAAACAGATGGCGCCATCGTTCGTTCTTTGGATGATAAACAAACTAAGTTTGTAAGCAACCGTTTACACCAGTTTACGCAGGTAGTGAATATTGAAGTTTTTACCCAAAGAGAAAACGTAAACCTTATCGAGGTATTTCAGGCAATGAAAGCAAGTGCTGAGGTAGTTCCTTCCGAAAAAGATCCTAAAGCAGTAAAAGCATATTTCGAAATAGTATACCCTACTATGGATTTCGATAGAGTATATGCCAGCGATATGAAGAAAATGGTAAAGTGGTTTGTACAGTTACAAGCTGCCGGTATTTCTTTAGATATCCCTACCGAAGAAGAAGTTGCAACTAAAGAAGCAGAATAATTTATTAAGTTTATTATAAAGTAAGCCCCTGTAAGTTGTCTTACAGGGGCTTATTGTTTTTAACCAGGAATTGATCATGTAATTTTAAGTTTACCTCACCTGCCTTTTAAAGTATTCAATATCAATAGTATTTTGGGCGCATCCCTTCGGGTCAGGCTATCCGTTTGTATCTTTTTTTGCCTGTCTTTAGTCACCCTTTAGGTGATAGGGGTTAGGCAAAAAAAGGATACCACTGCTATCCTTTGCGCTCGCTCAATTTTCAATCAGCTTCATTTTCATGAACGCTTTATAAAAAAACTATACTCCAAACGTAATTTATATTACAGTTAGCTAACAGCGGTTGTAGTAGTACTACTGTAGTAAAAGTGACATCAACAGTCCACTTTGTCTATCTTACAGTCTATATTGTGTATCTAACAGTCATGATAGTCTATACAACTTTAGCAAAAGTGGCATCAACAGTCCACTTTGTCTATCTAACAGTCCATATTGTGTATCTAACAATCATGATAGTCTAAACAACTGTAGTAAAAGTGACATCAACAGTCCACTTTGTCTATCTAACAGTAAAAATGAACAGGTAAAATATATTAAGAAATTGCGATTATATATCGCTAAACAAGGCAGAATTTACAGATTTAGTCGGATGCTAAAGCGAAAAATCTAACAATGTTCCAGCACAGATAGCACCCTCTGGAATATCAAATAATTAATTCAAACAGCCTCTTAATATCTTCAATTACTTCCTTCTACTATTCACGCTAACAGAAATGTATAGAATCATTTACTTTACAAACTGAAATGTATCTCCATCAAACAAGCCTTTATCGCTCAGCTTTAGATGTGGAATTACCAATAGTGCCATAAAGCTTAATGTCATAAAAGGAGAACCAAGTTTACTGCCTAATTCTTCCTTGGTCATTTTATCAATAGCGGTATAATTTGCGGCTACTTTGTATCCATCTTCTGCACTCATCAATCCTGCAACTGGTAAACCAAGCACCATTTGTTTATCAATAGATACAGCGCTCACACCTCCCCTTTCCATTATCACCAGATTAATAGCTTCTGCAAGGCTTTTGTCATCAACGCCTACCGCTACTATATTGTGACTATCATGGGCAACACTACTTGCTAATGCTCCTTTTATTAATCCAAAATTCTTTATAAAACACTTTGCAACTGGTGCAGGATGATATCGGTTTACTACAATCATCTTAAGGTAATCGTTGGTAGTATCACTTATTAGTTCATTATCTTTTACAGATAATGCACAATATAGTTTGTTGGTAATCAGTTGACCATCCAAAGCTTCCATTACCGGATATAATCCCTCTTCATTCTTTGGATATTCGGAAGTCAATATCTTTAAATCGGACTCTACAACAGGGTTACAGCTAAAGTTGTTGATAGGTTCTGTTTTCACTGATTGAATATATGATTTACCATTTTCCGCCATCAGTTCCCCATTGATATAAGTCTGTACAATATTGAAATCGATAAGGTCTTTTGCTAACACAAAATCAGCATCATCGCCTACTCTTAGCAAACCAACCTTCATCTTATAATGTAGTACCGGATTTACACAAGCCACCTGAATTATTTTGAATATATCTATTCCTTTTGCAACTGCGCGGGCACACAACTGATTGATATGACCAATAGCCAGACTGTCAGGATGTTTATCATCGCTGCAGAACATCATCATCTTGTAGTGTTCATCCAGTAATCCAATCAATGCTTCGAAGTTCTTTGCTGCACTACCTTCTCTAATCAATATTTTCATGCCATATTGAAGCTTGTCCAAAGCTTCTTCAGCAGTAAAACATTCATGATCGGTACTTATCCCCGCATCAATGTATTGCTTTGCTTGCTCCCCTCTAAGTCCGGGTGCATGACCATCTACTGGTTTATTGTATTTATGTGCTATGGCAATCTTTTTCATTACTTCCTCATCCTTAAACAGCACGCCTGGGAAGTTCATCATTTCGCTCAGGTAGATTATTTCAGGACGACTCATTAAATTTTCAATATCTGCACTGTCTACTGTTGCACCAGCAGTTTCAAAGATGGTGGCAGGTACACAGCTTGGTGCGCCAAAGTTGAATTTAAAGTTGACCTGTTTTCCATTTTCAATCATAAATTCTACGCCTTCCATGCCATTTACATTGGCAATTTCGTGTGGGTCACTGATGGTTCCAACGGTACCATGCACAACTGCAAGACGGGCAAATTCGCTTGGAATCAGCATACTGCTTTCTACATGCACATGACTATCAATAAACCCAGGAAGTATAAAGGGTAAACTATTGCTATCTGCATTTGCAATAGGATTGATTGCAACTATTTTCTTATCTGCTACAATAACTTCTGCAGAATATATTTCCTGTTTCCATACATCTACCAGATTTCCTTTTACACTAAATGTTTTTGACATAACCCTTTATTTGAGCCTGCAAATATCTATTAAAAAGCAGTAAAATAATTTTCAAATTCTGGGATTAATATAGGTATCGTTTATTACAAGCTATACTATCAGCAAAGCCTCCAGTATTATATTCACTTCTACATCTGCTGTATCCTGAATTTCGTAACTAATTGTCTGTGTACCATATCTGTTTTTATCAAAACGCACATGGTACATTCCTATTGGCAAACTAGGTGTTCGGAAATGGCCTGTTTTATTGGTACCCCCTGTCCATATTACTTCATTGTTATTATTAATTAAAGTAATGGTAACAGCACTCATTACAATTCCTTCGGTATTCTTTACTCCGCCCATGCATCTGCCAAAACCATCAGTATCGCTATGGTTTTTGGAGTTTAATGGGGTAGTATCGAAATAGGTATTGATTACATTTTCTGCATGTGGCTGATTATTTAACTGCACCTGCAAGCATAAAACCCACAGATTCTGAGCAACCTTTACGCTAATGTCCCCGGTAATGGTTACCCCCGATTTTACCGTGCTTTTTTCGCCACTCTGTGCTTTAATGCCCTTATTCCAAATATCATTCAAACCAGCAATTTCAGTTACCCAATCAGGGCCTAGTTCTGTAGGATAGGCAAGGGCTTTATTGTTCCATATTTTTATCAGAACGGGGATATATCCACGACTTGCACCATTTAATCCAGCTTTACCATTAGGAAAAAATTCCATCAGTTTCGGAGATCGAAGTCCAAAAGTATCTTCTACTTTATTAAATAATCTATGCCCTATAACATGTATAATATTTGTATTTGCACCAACCGATTTAGTTGCACTCTTTTGATCCCCTTTTTGCAACTTTACTACCCCCGATTTATATATTTCTTTATTCGTAATTAGCTCAGTCAGTGTAGCGGTATATTTTCCACTACTGTTGTTGGCTTCAAACCTGCTGGCAGTATCATCCAGGAATTTTACGGCATTTTCGTAAGAACAGTTTTCTAGTGCTTTTTCAAATGGATTGGTAGTAACATTTATAAGCGATTTCATAGGTACAATTTTTTATATAGTACAAATAGAGTCTTTAACATTGGTATTATATATGATATATATCAGCTTGTTTATTATTAACATAACCATACCGTTATAAAAGAAAACTATTATTAAGAAAACCGCATAGGAAAAGGCAGTATGATGTTAAGTTTTTCAATTTAATACATTCAAGAAGTTGGTCTATAACCAAAATAAATAAAATGGAACATCTACAAAACTGCGATACAACCAAAATTCTGCAAAAGATACCTCTTTAATATTGAAGTACAACTAAAATGCGACAAATTGGACATCTGTAAAACATGGAGACTACTAAAATAAAAATATTGCTACATCTACAAAACAGATGAACAACCAATATTCAACAAACGGTAATGGAGTAAAATTGTAGATGTATGAAAATGAAAAATTTGGTTATAGACTAAAATTGCAGATGAATGAAAATAAATAAAAAGGCAGTACTGTAAGTTTGTGGATGCATGAAAATAAAAAAGATAGTCATTACCCAATTACCCTAAGCCGTATAAATAATTAATGGCAGTTAGACATAAAGTAAATTATATACTCATTAGGGTAATATGGGTTAATAGGAAGTATTTTACTATGTTTAGTTAAGAATTTAATTAAGTATGAACTATTTATTGAAAATGTCTTTTATTTTGTTGGGAGGCAGGGATTTTGGATATTTAAAAACTATTTAAATGTACTTAGTTTGACTATTTAAGTGTACGTAGTTTTATTTTATTACATAACCTATAATATTTTCTAACGAAACTGATGCTGGGTAAGGGTTTAGGGGTAAATATAAAAATGGTTAAATATCAAAACCTGCGTCTATTAGAGAGTTGCACGTAAGTTTATAACAAAACGCAAAATGTTTAAAAAAAGCTCCATATACTTCTTTTGTTTTTCATTGCTTTCTTGTTCAAACAACTCCTTTGACACGACCACGAAAGATACTTTGCCAAAGAACAGCTTAAATAAGTTTAAACTTGACAGTAATAATAAAAGCACTCAAATCATAAATATAGACAGCACTCATCAAACTTGTAAGGACTTAGCAAAAATTTTAGTTGGAGAAGAAACTAACAAAGCAACAATTTCAATAAAAGATAGCAGTTTTATTGTTGGACACGACAAATTTCACGACCATCAAATCTTTGGTTATGAAAGACCAGACACAAGATCAAAAAAACTACTATTAATATCAGACTTTACATATGATGTTCAAGACAATCCTTACAAATGCAAGTATGGAGCATATTACACAACAAACAGTATGGACAGTTTTAAAATCAGATTTATAGCTAAAACAAACTACTTTGTTAAGTGTAAGTTGCTTGACAAAGAACGAAGAATTACTAACTTGTTTTTTGAGAGAAGGTTTATTGAATTTGTTGATTGGTGAAGAAAACCTACGTGCAACAGGAGTATTTGACAATAGCAGGGGCGACGAGAAAACATCAACTTCAGTGCTTTCTTTTGGCTTCTGTGTGGGGCTGACGAGGACTTTTGAACATCAGTTTTTATATTTGGCTTTTGGAACAGTATTGAGCTTTGGCTATCAGCAGACAAGGATTCTTGCCCTGCCATCGCAAATACTTGTCCGTTGGTGGCAATTTTGGTCGACCACTTCTAATAAATTAAATCCAACACAAATCAATGGTAGAAAAAATAGTAAAAAGAAAATACAATATCTCATTTCTTATGATGCTATTCTGTGTTTTTTCTTTTACAATTGGACAAGCTATTCCAATTTATCTTGTTGACACAGGCTTTCGAGGAATGTTCTATTTTATTATTTACATTTTACTTATTGTAACGGCAAGTAGGACAACATTTAAACTTATTTACAAGCCTCAAAAAAGCAATATTTCGTTAGCAAGATTAGTTTCAATTTTAGTTGGTTTTGCGACACTCTTAGTATTTGGAGTTTTGACAATTGGATTACTATTTTCAGTATGGACAGAAGCATTTACTTATTATGTAAAGAAAGACAACCCTAAAGTGAAAATTATTAGTCGTTACATAAATGAAGGAGCATTTGGTGGTGGGACTGAAAAAGAAGATTACCATATTGTTCTTACTAGACCAATTTTATTTTTTTTCAAAATGGAAACTTCAATTGATACATTAAGCATTAAAAAGGAAGAATGGAAAAAGCCAGAAATTTATAATTTTAATGACATCAGAGGTAAGTGGTATGCTTATAAAGGCACGACACCTTACAGAATTCTAACTTTTAGCGACACAACAGTTTCAGTAAAAAACAATGACACTTCTTACAATCTCAATTATTTAATTTCATTTGACACATTATATATGTGGCAAGACAAAACAAATTTTAAAATAGCAAGTAAAATACTTTCTTTGGATAAAGATGGTTTTATGGTTGAGGATAGCAATGAAGTCAGAGGAGTTCGAAATTATTTTAGGCATCAGGAATAAAACTGCCACCAACAGGAGTATTTAGCAATAGCAGGGGCGACAGGAAGTAACTCAACTTCTGTTCTTTCTTTTGGCTTCAGTTTCAGCTTGACACACTATATTTGGCTTTTAGTAATTAACTCAACAACAGTATTTCAATATGGCATTGGTTATCAGCGGACGTAACATTGTTGCCCTGCCATCGCAAATACCTGTCCGTTACCTGCAACCCAAGAGACCAGGCTACTATTGTAGTAAGAAGACAAATTAAGAATACAAAACTCCTTGTAAAACACAAACATCTTGAGTGTATTATTTTTCTATTATCCTATATATTTGCAGCAATATAAAATATGGATTACGTTAATTATATAAACAGAATTTTAAAGCCGAAAATAACGGAGAAACAAGTTGTTCTTGACTTGTTTGCAGGTTGTGGAGGATTATCTCTTGGGTTTGAAGCAGCAGGTTATAAAACTGTTGGTTATGAAATGGATAATGCCGCATCACAGACCTATAATCGTAATCTAATAGGTGATTGTACCGCAATTAAATTAGACCTTGACTTTGAATACCCACAAGCAGAAATAGTAATTGGGGGTCCTCCATGCCAACCTTTTAGCGTTGGAGGTCATCAGAAAGGTTTTGAAGATGCAAGAGATGGTTTCCCAATATTTATTGACGCTGTTAAGAAATTAAACCCGAGAGTATTCATGTTTGAAAATGTACGTGGATTACTTTATACCAATAAGTGGTATTTTGAACTTGTTTTAGATGAACTTAAAAAGCTTGGTTATATCATTGAATTTAAACTTTTAAATGCTGTCAACTTTGGTGTACCTCAAAACAGAGAAAGACTTTTTGTATTTGGTCACAGAGCAAGATTTGAATTTCCTAAATCAAAAATATCAAGGGTTACAGTTGGTGAAGCTATTGGAGATATAATGTTTACTATTCCTCCTGAAAGTAAATTTTTAAATGCTTCAATGGATACTTATGTCGCAAATTATGAAAGAGCATCAGCTTGTGTCAATCCAAGAGATTTGTATGAAGATAGACCAGCAAGAACGCTTACTTGCAGAAATCTTGCAGGAGCAACAGGTGATATGCAAAGAGTAAAACTAAAAGACGGAAGGCGAAGAAGATTATTACATCGTGAAGCAGCAAGGCTTCAAACGTTCCCTGATTGGTTTGAATTTGAAGGAAATGAAACACAACGGTATAATCAAATAGGAAATGCTGTTCCACCTTTATTAGCATATCAATTAGCTGAATCATTGAAAGCCTGTTATAATTTGGGAGAACTATTTACATCAGAAGAAATTATTGAACAGAACTACTCGCCCAATAAAGTTCTTACATTATTTTAAGAATGAAAACATATATAACCAAAAGCACAAAAGCTGATAACGTACAGAAGATTATTAACGAAGCTCTTGATATTTTAGAAAGTGTTGGCATTCCTTTAGCCTCATATACAGAACGTCGTTTGGAAAGAATGGCAGTTTGCTTTTTAGCAGTTGCATCAGTTACCAATAATTGGACAAAAGCTTCTGATAAATCTTTTCTTAAAACAAGAGAAATAATTTCACTTGTAAATAAAAACTTTGAAGAAAACATATCGTCGGGTTCTTACGATGATATAAGACGTAAAGACTTGAAACTTCTTGTAATTGCTGACCTTGTATTGAATAGCGGTGATAATTTAAGAGCAGCTACTAACGACCCAACAAGAGGCTATTCTTTACATCCTGACTTTAAAAATTTAATCGTTCACTATGGAACGGCAGCATGGAAAAAGAAACTAAAAGAGTTTAACAAAAACAAACCTTCACTTGCTGAATTACTTGCAAGAAAAAGAAATATTGAACAGATACCTGTTACTCTACCTGATGGTAAACCTTTACAACTATCACTTGGAGAGCATAATGTTTTACAGAAACAAATAATTGAACAGTTTTTGCCACGCTTTGGAAGTGACTGTGAAGTTCTTTATATCGGGGACACTTCAAATAAGATGTTGCATATTGATGAGAAAGCATTAGAAGAGTTGCTCTTTTTCAAACTTTCGCATGATGAGTTACCTGATATTATAGCAATCAGCAAAAAAAAGAATTGGCTTTATCTTATTGAAGCTGTTCATAGTTCAGGTCCAATGTCTGAAATACGAGTACATGAATTGAAAAAGCTTTTAAAAGACTGTAAAGCTGAATTGATTTTTGTTACAGCATTTTTGTCAAGGGCAGATTTTCGTAAATGGACAATGGATATTGCATGGGAAACAGAAGTTTGGATAGCAGATAATCCTGACCACCTTATACACTTTAATGGACACAAGTTTTTAGGCGCATATTAATGAGCTCTAAATAACGGGCAGCAGGTAACAGGAGTATTTGCAATAGCAGGGGCGACAGGAATAAACCTCAACTTCAGTTCTTTTTTTGGCTTCTGTTTCAGCTTGACATACTATATTTGGCTTTTAGTAATTAACTCAACAACAGAATTTCAATATGGCATTGTATATCAGCGGACGTAACATTCTTGCCCTGCCATCGCAAATACCTGACCGTTAGCAGCAACCGTAACAGACAAAACGTGAACAACGAAACAGCAAAATATATCATTAACTATTTTTCCAACTTATTGACAAGTTCGGAAAGAATGTCTATTAAGCATACGAATTCAACATTCAAACTTGAACATTCAACTTCTGACAATACAAACCTTACAAGAATATATAAAGAAAAAGGTTGGTTAACTTCTGACCAATCAGTTCTTGATTTATTAAAAGATGGTTACGACAACTTTGAATTGAACGTAGCAAATAGAATTATTGACCAAAACGCAGACAAAGTGTTTTTTAATTACTGCCCGAAATGTAATAAACTTGCAAGGACACCTTACGCTAGACAATGCCGACATTGTGGACACAGTTGGCACGACCTGACAGTTGCTCAATTTAAACTTAATAGCTCGTTTCAGTTGCCAGGTAGACAATTTTTCCTTTTAGGAGAAATAACAAAAGGAGAAGTAAAGCAAGAACAATTTATAGACTTGACAATGTTGGGCTTGAATAAAAAACCGAAAATTGAAGCTATTGAATTTGCTCTTAAACGACAAGACGGAAAAGTTTGGGAAGACATTGGACTTGGAACAAATGAACTGACCGAAGAAGATAAACAGTATTTAAAAAATGTTGGGTCTTTCGGGACACCATTTGACATAATTAACGAACGATGAAAACAGCAGCTGCTAACAGGCGTTTGGCAAAAAAGCGGGTTCAGTGCTTAAATGAAGTTTTGTGCTTCGTGTCAAGTTCAGTGATGGCGGACAGTTTAGTACTTCGAAATCCACTTCTTCGCCAAGCGCCAAAACGTTAGCACCAATACTGCGGAAGTGCTTAGATTTAATATTATTTCATTATAACAATGACTTCATCAATTAAATCTAAATCACTATAATTTGGAATTAATGTCATATCAACTAATATATCGTTTGGATTAACATTTATAGTTTGAATATAACCATCAGTTTTTTCACAATCCATATCTTCTAATGTCATTTGTGCGGCATCTAATGTTTTAAAATATGATTTTAATTTATTTCTGTATTTATTCTCACCTTTTTTATCACAAACAGCACGGTATAATTTAATTGAAGATTTAGGTTTCCATTGTGATAATTCTTTTATAATATCATCATCAATAGCATTTAATCCATGTGTCTGATAAAATCTTAAATTTGTTTCATTCCAACACCAATTAATTAAAAATGAATGTGTTTTTTCTGAAATATAATCATATTTTTCATAATCATTAATTTTATAAGGATTTGCACCAATAATATTACCATCTTTGTCAATATAAGGTTTTTCAACTTTAAGATAATCAGGTGTTATTTTATTTTCGTTAAGATATTCTCTAATTGTGGTTGCTATAAATTTTCTCAATTCCATTTGTCGTTTTCTTTATATATAAATATTCCAAAATTAAATTTCTACCAAATAAACCGTACTGGTGCTAACAAGGTGTATAAGAAAGTTTGCTATCAGCAGTTGTGGGAATTTGAAAGTTCCTGCAAGCAAACCTTCTCATACACCTGACCGTTATGCCTCATTGTAAAGACGACAGCATAAAAATAAACGGACAGACAGAAAAAAAAGAGTAATAATAGCAAAACGAAAATAATAACAATTAAAACAAAAAAAATGAAACACAAAAAAGTAAAACTCAGTTTTTTGTTGTTAGGTCTCGGGCTAACAGCACAAGCACAACAAGCAACCACCGCCACAGGCGGTGATGCTTCAGGCAGTGGAGGAACCATTGCTTATTCAGTAGGACAAATTGTCTATACCACCAACACAGGAACCACAGGCTCGGTAGCACAAGGCGTGCAACAACCCTACGAAATTTCTATTGTGCTGGGAGGCAATTCCATTAATTTGGAATTAACCGCTTACCCAAACCCAACAACTAATTATTTAACTCTTAATGTAGGTAAAGCTGAACTTTCTACTTTGAATTTTCAATTGTACGACATCAGCGGAAAATTAATTGAAAGCCGAAAAATAATAAGCAGCACCGAAACAATTGGTATGGCAAATTTACCAAGTGCCACTTATTTTTTGAAAGTAAGTAACAATAACAACGAAGTAAAAACATTTAAAATCATTAAAAACTAAAAAACTATGAAAAAGATATATTCAATACTAGCAGGGCTTTTATTAACGGCAAGCGTATTTGCCCAAGCTCCACAAAAAATGAGTTACCAAGCCGTAATACGTAAAAGTAGTAACGCATTAATAACATCTACACCTGTTGGCATGCAAATTAGCATAATGCAGGGTTCACCAACGGGTACAGCTGTATATATAGAAACGCAAACACCAAGCACCAACGCCAATGGTTTAGTAAGTTTAGAAATTGGAACAGGTACAGTTATAACAGGTACATTTTCTGCTATTAACTGGGCAACTGGACCTTATTTTATAAAAACAGAAACCGACCCAACAGGCGGAACCGCATACACCATTGCTGGTACAAACGAATTAATGAGTGTACCGTATGCTTTGTTTAGTGCAAACGGAACTCCTGGAGCAACAGGAGCAGCAGGAACCAACGGAACAAATGGTTTAGTTGGAGCAACAGGAGCAGTTGGAGCAACAGGAGCAGCAGGAACTAACGGAACTA
>Ga0194037_1000833_pt1 | contig 23832 bp, 31 predicted proteins | sample JunL306m_MetaG_FD_148653 | JGI IMG/M metagenome (GOLD analysis project Ga0194037, IMG submission 148653) | Anoxic zone freshwater microbial communities from boreal shield lake in IISD Experimental Lakes Area, Ontario, Canada - Jun2016-L304-6m | ecosystem: Environmental > Aquatic > Freshwater >...
AGTTTATCCCCAAGGCGTATGATCATCAGCGCAACCCAGTTCCTCTGGACAGCCTGGACAAGGGCAATATGGTTCAGACCATCGTAGATATTAACCAGATTTGGATCGTCGACAAGAAGTTTGGAGTTAGTGTTCGCCTTGAGCAGCTGATGAAGTCTGCCTCAGCAAAGCTGAACGAGTGTGCCTTTGCAGCCACTGAGGAGATTGACATCCCCGTAGATTCTGACTAAATAAATTATTTGAGTGTAATAAATGGAGATGAAGTATATGATTCTAATTGCTGTCCTTGTCCTTGCCGCACTTTTTTATTTCCGCTCCTCGTCCCCTTACAAACAGGATACACCTACGGCATCTAGTGCACCCATAACCTTTTACGGTTCCCCGACGTGTGGTTGGTGCACAAAGCAAAAGGCTGAGATTGAGGGTATGAATATCCCTTATGTTGATTGCTCTGTTGAGACTGAGAAGTGCTCCAAGCTAGGTATCAACGCATATCCCACCTTTATACTATCAGATGGAACAGTCCTAAAGGGCTTTCAGTCCAAGGATAAAATAAGTGGTTATATTAATGCGCCAGTCAGGAAGTGAAATGTTGTTCGACTCTGAAAGGTGGCCCGTTGTAGGTAATAACTGTTACGATTATGCATTTGGTGACAATGAAAAAAAAAGAATACGGAAAAGTGAACCCGGTGAACACATAGGTAAACCGGGAACTCTCTTTAAGACGTGTGGAAAAGGCGGAAACAGTATGAAGAATCGTATTCTGGCTGATAATCCTACATCTGTCTATTCCCTTCCAAGAAGGGGGGAGTGTATTCCTTGTCAAAAGGGATACTATAAAGTCATGGCTTTTGTAGCTCCAAAAAATATAGTCGGAGAAACATACGGAGACTTTCACTTTTATAAACAGGTTGGATCTGTCAAATATCAGATACAACAAAAGGACTCTATCGCAAAACTTGCGAAATTCTTCCGGGTCAAACCTACAGTTATTAAAGAAGCACTTTCAAAAGTTGGAAAAAGTAGAACCAAGACAAATGGTATGATTGACGACCCTATGGCGAACCAAGTTGCGACTATCCATAGCTCGTTGGTAGGAAAGATGATCAAGTTTCCAGTCAACTTGTGGGCTCATAAACTTGGTTGGGGAACACGCCCACTTTTAGTAGACGCAAAGGGAAAGACTATCTACGATCCAAGAAGAGCGAATCGTAAATACGACTTTAATTATACAACGCTATGTGGGGCGTACTGCGTCAGGGTTGGGAAGGCTAAAACTGGTAATACCTAGTGATTCCAATATCTGACGTATATTTTCGTCTGATTCAATATCAAACGTAATATCAGCAATGGAACGTGGCATGAGTGACATGTCAAGACGGAAGCTCTCTGCAATCTGTTCAATATTTGTAGTTTCATATGTATGGAGAGCCCTTGTGCCATCATGTATACACTGTATGTTGAGACCTACTCTGTATACTGGTTGATCAAATGGAGCTCGACACATTGGACAAGTCCGGCTACTTCTCTTCCACCTGTCTAGACATCTTGTATGAAATGTATGTTGACACCCAAGAGTACGAGTAGATACTCTAGACATATTTTCCATACAGATTGAGCATTGATTGAGTAGATGCTGGAAACATCTTTCGGCACCCAATCGGCTACACTGGGTTCCGTTTTTCTTTATTCCTAAACACCGAACCTCCATACCATAATTATGATTTTTATTGTTCAAAATTTACGGATCTTCGGCGCCTTTGAGGAGGAATCCTAAGTTCTAGACTGCGTATAGCATCTATATATACAAGTCGCATCCGTTCCTCTGTAGCTTTTTTAAGTTCTATGATTGGATCATCATCCTGAGGTGCTCGACATGTGGGGCATTCATTCGAAGATTCATACCACTTGATTATGCAATTGGTATGAAACGAGTGACCACAATTGAGTCTTTTGGCAGCCTTGGAGTTGAGTGAAACGACATCCTCAAGACATATGGCACAGGTCTGCAGGTGATGCACACAACACTTTCCGTCTAGAAGCACTGGCTTCCTACACTTTCGACCCGTCATTGTTAACGAGGAACATTGCATCTTCTAATTCTAGCACTGAAAGAATTTCTTTGTGAACATCTTCAGGGGTTTTATCCTCCACATAGATGATGTGGAAGTGTCTCGTCTTCTGATCCAACCATACTAGCTCATACAGTGCGTGAATTTTCTCAAGATAGTCTAGACTTACAGCAGAGTCACCAGCCTGAGTACGCTGCTGGATCCTCTCCATACACTTTTCCGGCTGACTCGATAGATATATATTGACATCTGGAAACCATTCGACATTCCTGAACCAGTCTTTGTATACCCTATCCTCCTCTGAGGATACTACTCCTGTAGTTACAAGATGCTTCCAAAATACATCATTCGATGATTGGAGACATCTCTCATAGATTCTGTCATCATCTGGATCTGTATAAGACTCGAGAATCTTCATCTGGAGCAGAAATGCCCAACGTGGAGGATCCTTATAAAAGAGATCCAAAGGCCAAGTGTGAATTGGTTCTTTGTTACATTTGAATCCAATCTTTTCTAGTATAGTGATTTGTGTAGACTTTCCAGACCCAATGTTTCCATCAATAACAATTCGCATTTATATTACAAGCAATTCTATTCTCTATTCCTTCTGTCGACGATCCATCACGTAGGTCTGAGGAGCCGTGAGCCAAGGCTGAGGCTCCTCTTTAAAACCCTTCAGTGGGTCCCCTAGGATTGAAGTCCCCTTGCTGTACACAAGTTGCCTGAAACCCTTTGCATCGACATTATTATCAGCCATGAGCTTTGCCATGTAGAGTCTATCACCCATGTTATTCGTCATACGACCATCAGCCATTCCAAATCCTGTAGACATTTATAATTACACAACATTTAAAACCCGAAGCCACTCCTCAAAACTAGCCCCCATAGTCACCCCAAAGTCTTGCTTGATGTCCGTCTCCTTGATCCTACACTCCGACCCTATGTTTTCATTAATCATCTTGTATGCATGTGCAATCTCCATCAGCGTCTCAGCTCCTGTGATGATGATGTTCCCTGTCGAAAAGATAGCCACAGTGACCCTCTTCATCTCTGGCTTGGGCTTAAACTTGACTGTGACTGCTGAATAACTCCCTGGGTCATAGTTCACCTCGAATATGTCGTTACGTTTCAGACTACGAATGACTGAATAAAGATTGAGGGTCTTGTTCAGTGAAAAGTTGGTATTGATCATCACAATCTTGAAAAGGTCATAGCGAATATCCAGGGACTTGTTCAGGATCAAGGGGAGCACAACTGCCAACTGAGCCACTACGCGTTTGCAGTCGAGCACATTCGAACACCCTGCAACCTGTATCGATCCATTCGAAAACAACTTGACAGCCTTGGTCGAATAACAGTCTACATATCCAATCGATATGCAGTTATAAAAGTTACTTCCACGCTTACTCGGACGAATCTTCCACTCGAACCCCTTCTTAGACCCCTTTGGATAAACCATAATAGAACCACCAATAGCCTTGAATACCTTGCGAATCATTCGAGCATCAACAGCGCCCAAAACACCCTTGGCCATCATCGTGATGGTAGTTATACGGACCCACGAAGGCTTGTCATCCATCTCATCGCGAAACTTGGCAAGAGTCTTGATGTACTCGAAGGTATCCATTGCTTTTAAAGGGACCGAACGACCTACTTGTTTTGGGCACATCCTTTTTAATTACACTCTAACCATACGCTATGACCCCCTTCATTGTGTGAATCCCCCCGCTCAGCCACCCAAACCCATCGCTCTCGAGGCAGAAGACGTAGTACCCTTGATTTCTGAGCTCTATTTCGTTCGGGTAGTTTCGTTGACCGCCCGGCAGCAGGAGGACCTGGTCCGCCACGTAAACGGCATTCTGCACTAGCAAGTGGCGGTCCTCGATGTATCCAAAGTTGAGGACATCATCCTCTGGCACGCTTTCGATCTCGTTAGACGCCTCAATCTCATTAAGGTAGCTGACGAGTTCTTCGATCGACATTCTTGGAATTGGATCACGGTGGACGAGGGCAAGCCCGAAACACCCTTTTCATCGAATCGTAGAAGACTTGAGATCCATGTGAGACTTGAATCTGACTATATTGAGACCAACCTTGTCAAGATACAACTTGAGAGCAGTCTCTGGATGATATTCTTGATCAACTTTTGCATTACAATAAACCTTCATACTCTCATAGTTGCCAAAAGCAAAGCGATCATTAATACCTCCATGATCTTCACCTTCGGGAATATAGATTGTATATTCATCTAGATGATCATGAATATACAAATCATGAATATATAGATCAAAACGACAAGATACAACTGGAATATCACAGTTCTGAATCATATCAAAGGCTCTTTTACGATTGAAAAACATGCACTCTACATTAGTTTCAAGTGGTATTGAGTCAGTACATATTCCCTTTGGATTATACAATCGAATTACATCTTCAATATCTGTAACAGTTTTTGGACAACAACTTATGTAATAATCTGCATCACCAAATACCCTCTGAAACATTTGGTGATGTTCCGATGCTTTATTCGTCCTTCCTGAGAAAACCACCGAAAGCTTCTGCATATTGCTCTTGTCCTGGTAAACCTCCCCATTTTTTTAGGTAATGATTTTCGACATAACGAATCTGAGTCTCCCAAAGTCTCTGTTCATCAGGATTTCTAATAGTGTTTGAATATTCTGTATGAAGTACGTTTGAATTGGGAAGTTGTTGCTCTTTGGCCCATTCAAGATTCATTCGTCTGTAGTAGTCATTATCAAGATAGTACCCATTCTGTTGCTCCTTTGGCCACTTCAAATCTCCCCAAAGTCCAATCTTCTTGACACATTCAGTTGAATATGCACATAGAACATCATAGTGTGTGAATATAACTGACCATGGTTCTGTCTGAGACTCTGCCATGGCTAAAAGTCTCTGGACTGTATCATCTAGAACCTCTCCATCATTATGCATGAAACAATAGTAGTCACATGCATTATCAATTGCATATTGTCTCATGATGTTCTGAGTATCCCTGAATGTCTTTCGACCGACATTGTCAAACAACTTGAAGTGCTTGAGATTAATAGGAATCTCACCTCCTGAGTTGTTGAAAATAAAATACTCATCAAATAGTCCATCTGGAACAGAGTTGATAGCCTTTTCCAAAAGTTCAAAGTGATTCACGACTGGTATGAATAGAATTTTTTTCATTGCTACTACTATATGAATAAAAACGATGTACTATTTTTACTCGTTGCCCTGTTTATAATGTATTATCTGACCCAGCAGGAGCAGGGATATCAGGCCCAGAAGCCTTCAGGGTATCAGAGCTTTGTAGGTCTAGGACCAGGCGCCGATTGGTCCAGAGGTGTCTACTCTCCAGAGCTTGGAATTTGGGTTTCAACAGGAAAACCATTTGGTCCTAATACAAAGGCTGTTTCGGCGTACAGTTATGATGGTAAGAAATGGATCATGAATGACTCAGCAAGTGGTGGTCTCCCAGTTCAGCATGGACCCATAACCCAGTATGGTTGGAGATCAGTAGCTTATGGAAACACATCCAATGGTCCTCTCTTTGTTGCCGTTTCTGATGGTTATGATAATTGGTTAGCCCCGATTAATGGATATTATTATTATGTAGATGGTCAGCTTACAAATCCATCAAATTATGTATCCGTAGCAACAAGTACTGATGGTATCAACTGGGTAACCGGGACGGGTCTATTTCCATACGCAGTATGGAATATAATATATGATAAGACGAGCAACTATTTCCAATGTGTAGGAGATATTGAGGATGTTCATCAGTCTGTATATAACTCTTATGGAGCCCAGTCCCAAGATGGTATAAATTGGCAAATGACAAACTTGCCTTTTGCAATTACAGAATGTAATGATATATGTTACGGAACTCATGGAGTTGTAACTGCAGGTGTTGCTGATGGACTACCACCTCAGACAGCAACAGCTCTTCTTCCGAGTACTACAACCATATGGAATACAACAAGCAATATGCCATCGAATGAAAATATTACAGGTGTCAAGTTCCTTCAAGGTGCTTATTATGCCGTTGGTCAATACGGTTTGTATGAAAGCACAGATGGTCTGAACTGGACAAATCTAAACCCTACAGATGTGTCTGGGAATACTCTATTGAATGCGGTTTCAAATTACCCTACATACAGTGATATTGAATATTTCAAAGGACAATTTATTTTACATGTAACAACTGATGTTGTACAAAATTATAATGCATTTTGGTATAATAGTCAGTTCTATTATAGTCGGAATGCACAAGGACCATATGAACTAGGGATTTACGGAAATATTCCCGTGGATGATTATTGGGTCCAATTATCAACCGCAGATAATCCTCATGGTGGTAATGATATCCTCATCGGTCTAGGATATTCTGCAACTGGTCAGACTTGTCCACTCTATTCGGACGATGGAATCATGTGGAATAAAGTCTAGGGATATCATATGGCTAGAGTAAAAAGGGTGTTTCAAGAGTACCCAAGTTAAAAAATTTGTACTAAGTATGTATTTCACAATCTGTGCCTGGTTCAAAACTATCACCGAGCTCGAGTGTGTGATTGTTGACGAAGACGAGTTCAGTGTTTGAAAAGGGTGTCCCCAAGTCTCCCAGGTCCAAAAGAGCCGAGAGAGCAAAATGTCTCTTGCCGTTGCAGAGAAAGCCTTTGCGGGTCGTCTGATTGGACCCTACCAGCGTGAGGGTGTCCAATGGATGCTCAACCGTGAGCGTTCTGAAGGTCTCAAGGGGGGATTTCTGTGTGATGAGATGGGTCTCGGAAAGACGATTGAGGTGATTGCGACTATGCTTGGAAATCGCAAGCGGAGCACTCTCATCGTTGCTCCAAAGTCTGTGCTCACTCAGTGGCGCGATGAGATTCGCAAGTTTTCTGCTCGTAATCTTCGAGTTCACATCTGGGATGGTCCTAATCGCACCACACAAGCCTCGGTACTCAGGGAGTATGATGTCATCATTACATCTTACTCACTGCTGATCAACGAGTCACCTCTGCATCGTGTCAACTGGGACAGGATGGTTCTGGATGAGGGTCACGAGATTCGAAACCCCAAGTCCAAGACGTACTGCTCTGCCAAGAGCATGTCGGCGAACATCCGCTGGATAGTCTCTGGCACACCCATCTTCAATTCGATGCGAGACTTTGTCTCTCTTTCCGCCTTTATTGGCATCCCAAAGGGGATGGTTCAGGCTTATACTGATGAGATCAGAGCCAAGTACATATTGAGGAGAACCAAGGAGGATGTCTGCCAGTTTAACGATCGCCTCTCTCTTCCCAAGTGTGACTTTGAGAATGTCGAACTCGAGATGAACCCAGAGGAGAAGAAGCTCTACAAGGTTGTCTATGAAGAGTCCAAGGAGATTGTCAAGTCGCTCTTGCGTAATCAGACTCAGGGGATGGCTATGATGATGATTGAGTGCCTCTTGAGGACTCGTCAGGCTATGATTTGGCCTCAGCTGTACTATGATGGGATGGCTGTCAAGAATGACACAGACCCGGAGGAGTTTGATGGCAACTCTAAGAAGCACGACACCCTTGTGGAGATGATTAATAGTCACCCCAAGGAGAAGTCTCTCATCTTTTGCCAGTTTGTCGGTGAGATGAACCAGATCCAGTCGAGACTAGAGGATCACGAGGTGTACCGAATCGACGGCTCAGTCTCGAAGGATCAGAGAGAGACTCGCATCCAGAGCTTCAAAAAGTCAAGCAAAGGTGCAGTATTCATAATTCAGATCAAGGCTGGTGGTGTTGGTCTGAACCTCCAGGAGGCGACTCGAATCTATATTATGAGTCCGGCTTGGAACCCAGCCACTGAGATGCAGGCGATTGCTCGCGCACACAGAACAGGCCAGGTGAATAAGGTTTTCGTCAAGAAGTTGGTGTATGTAGGGGAGGAGGGGATGCCGAGTATAGAGCAGAGTATAATGGAGCTTCAGAACCACAAGGCGACGGTGTGTGCCGAGGTTCTGAATGATCCCAGGTTGGAGATGCAGCTTCCGAAGAGCAAGGCGAACTACACAATTCAAGACCTTAAGAAATTGTTTACATAGTGTAATATGAGTGGAGCTCTTACAGCATTATCAGCAAATAGTCCCCAAGACCCCTACGTCTGGTCTGATCTTTCCAGCTGGATACCAACTATACAAGATCACACTGCATTCGCCACCACACAGAGGGCCATTCCACTTTCGAACCTAGGTGGTTTCCTTGGTGAAAAGGTTCAGATTGATATCAAACCCAAGGATCTCCCAGACCTCTTGTCGAATATGCACCTCAAGTTTTCACTCAAGGTGAAGGACTCGAGTAATGTTGCAATTCAATATACTCCGCAAGTTGGTAGGGCAATCATAAGCCAAGTTGACTTTATGATTGACGGTGCTGTGATCGAATCAATCAATGATGATTGGTACATTATTCGGGATGAACTGTTCCTCGATGCCGATCAGAAATTATCAATGTACCAAGCAACTGGGGTTGCATCATCAACCAATCCTGGTGGAGATTACATTGTCCCCCTCGAGTTTTTCTTCTGTCATCGAAAAGGAAGTCCAAATCCGTACTTGCCAACGTGTGCCATTAATGCAGCTACGATATCAGTTGTGTTTTATTTTAACAATCAGGATTGGATCACAAACACAAGTGACTCTATTGATTTGATAGATCCATTCCTTATTATCGAAGGCCAGTTTCTTTCAATCGATGAGAGACTATATTATATAAATACCCCCCTGACATATAGTATACCTATAGCCTATAGAGAAGCTTTGGTGACGTACAAGAATGGAGTTGCTATATTACATCTGTCTGCAACATTTCCGGTGACTATGATGGTTTGGTTTATACGTAATAGTGTCTACGAATCTGGTGATCCGAGATACTTTGCATCGAGATACAACTATGGATATACTACAAAATATATACACTCTTCTGTTCCTGTGACTTACTTTGATGGAACAACTGACAACTTTATTGATGTAATACAGAATGTCACAATGTATTTCAATGGGAATAACTTTTTGTCAAACTTTCCGGATGGAACCTATCACTCAATTGTTGAACCCATGAGTCATAACTTGTCAATACCAACTAAGAATGTCTACATGTATTGCTTTACTAACAATCCAAAGGAGTATCAGATTGATGGGTCAATCAATTTTGCCGAATTTGACTATAAAACAACTCATCTCGATATTTCATTCCTCCCAGAATATACTGAACAAGTCCAGAATAACTTTACGTTGAACTTGTATTACTCTGGGTTTCAGACACTTGTGATTGCGAATGGGAGGGCTGGTTTTTCTAGCGTCTAAGAGTAGATGCTAACTTATCAACATCAGACGATGCACTCAAGTTGGCCTTTTCCAGTTTATTTTGGGGATGACACAAAGATACCTGTACCTACCAATGGTGATATTATAAATCAGTTGTTATTGAGAATTATTTGGCCATCTACCAATCCAGTAAACACTTCCGTCGCAACTGCGATGATTGACTTTATAGAGCTTCAGTACAAGGAGGATGTAATAGAAAGAATATATGGTGAGAATATATTCATACAAAATGATCTGACTATTCCAGAGGGGAAACGAAAAGCCTTACAGGCTCTTGTGGGAACAGATACAACTACACCACTGGCGGAATACTATCTCCATCTTCCATTCACTATAAAGTTTCCGATATGTGCAACTGATGAACCACCGACGCTGAGAGTTGTTTTCAATCAAAGTACCAAGTTTATGAGCATTCCGTACGTCGGACAGTTTGATCTCGAGCTCATTACAGATTATGTATTTCTTTCAGAGATTGAACGTAATTATTTTAAAACTCACCCACTCAAATACATCACCACCAGCTATCAGAGACTTCAGTTCATCATAGACCCTAGTGAAACAGAAATCAATATAGTCACGTCATTTGTGAATGATGTCAAGGAACTATTCTGGATTATACAAGACTCTGATGCGACAGACATGTACAAGTACAACTACGACTTGAAAGATTTGACTCTGAGCTTGAATGGGGTTGAGTTTCTCAGTAAAAATGTTGCAAATGGAACCTATCTAAGCATTACACAGCCACTAGAATATCACACCAGAACACCAACATCCAATATATATGTATATTCCTTCGCTCTCAACCCCGAGCATCCTCAGCCCAGTGGTGAAGTGAACATGACATATGTATCGAATCAGAATCATAGGATCAATCTTGTACCCTCAGTAAAGAGGAGATATCTGAGATTCTATGCACATTCATATAATGTAGCAACTATAGAAAATGGCCAAGTGTCAATGTTACACACGACGAATGAGCACGGATTTAAAAATTGAACAATAGCAGATGGCATCATCAGTTATACTAGACTCTGGTGGTGATTTTATAGGGAAAGAATCTTTATTCAACTATACAACCCCCTCATATGAATCATTCTCAAGCCAGACTATATCAGTTCCTTTTAGCAATCAGGATTTGAATTTTGGTAAACTATGTTATGCAATCATCCCAAAGAAGGATGATGTTGTCAAGTCTCTGTATCTCAAGACACTTCTGGGAGCTCTGACACATACATGCAGTTCAGGATACATATTTCCATTCCAGAATGCAGATACGAATATATACTCTCCAAGTAACTTGGTGACACCTATAGTAAGTCTAGATTGGAACTATGGATTTTTTAATACAAATAACTTTCATAGCTGGTATACTGGAACAAGTATATCAATCGTAGGAGGAAAGTTTGTATTTAGTATAAATGGGCCATTAGTGTTCAAGACTGAACAAGCTGCTCAATTCTGGGGGTTTGATATTACACTAGCTGATAGTACTTCGGGGAACTATATATTCAGTACATCTGTCGGAACATTGAATCTTGTTCAATCTGGATGGACGACTGCTCTTCAGAACTCACTGTCACCTCTTGCTTATGTTGATTCTGTAGGTGATGCACTTGTTAAGACAGCTACTATGTATGTTGGAAACCAGACGATACAGAGTACAACTTCAATGACGATGCAGATTGAGGATGATATACAGTGTCCTCTTGAAAATCAGGCTGGATTGACAATCACTATTGGCCGAAATGACACTTCAACTGCAAATTTTGCGAGGACATACTGGACCAGGCTCAACTTTGAAGAGGTTCCACTGTGTACTCTGTTTGATCAGACAGTTCAGATTGGCGTTCAGTTTGAGACATTTTCAAATCTCACAACTGGATCTCTATACAAATACGATATTCTAGATCCTGCAGCTTATAAAGCTATCGCATCATATTCAACTACTAAAAGTATATATGCAGCAGTGACTTTCAGTAACAGTATCGTCATGTCACTGAATGGTGGTTTACTATTATATGATACATCATTCAAGTTTACATCTACAACTAATCCCCCAGGTCCCATTGTAGTTTATAATAATATACTTTATACTATTACTGGAAATCCATCTTATAATTATTTGACCCTGTACACAAAAAACTCAAGTGGTCTCGTATTATTTGCCACATCTACTTATAACATACCAGCACCACTTACAGGTATAACATATATTGGTACAGATTCTGGATTTATCTACGTGTTTACGGATTCATGGGTAATTATATACGATACTACAAAACCACTGAACCTTTCATCTTCATATATAAAGACAACTTTTGCCGTTGATACTTTTTCATATGCGACAACTTATTTAGATGGAAATTTTTATGTACCATATAGTATAACTACTTTTCACGGGCCGATTCCTGTTGTTGAAACGGGGATATTTATAATGAATGCATATGGATTGAGATATGGAACAGGTATTTCAAAACTCATTATACCCACTGTGACCCCCATCAAACTAACAACGGATGGAACCTATATCTATACCGGTGGTGCTGAAATCGACTCATTTGGTACATTTGGACTTGTAAGATTTAATAAGAATACACTCGTTATTGAAACGTTTGCAATACCTGACAAATTATTCAATTTCATGACAATTCCTGTTTTGGCATGTTTTTTCGATGGTAGATTTGTGTATCATATAACTGATACCTCGTCATATACACAATTTGGATTTTTGTATTACGATACCACCAAACCTTTTACGGATATTAATTCTTTTTATTGGTTTTTTATTCTCAATGATGGTACAACTATCTCTTCTGATGGTAATTCTGGAATTTCAAACATCACTTATCTCTCTCTAGAATCTGTTCAGCTCGTTCTTCTGAACAATGTTGTATATATTATGGGGAATGATACATTCGGAAAAATTCAATTATACTCAATTAATCAGACGACATCGATTACCCCAAGTATTCAGACTCAGATGATTGTACAATATTCAAAGTTGGAAAATCCATATACTAGTTCAGTGTCACTTGTAAACCAGAACAAGACCAACGTCTTTACAATGCGAGCAGGTGAGTTGTCCGACATTTTCAGTCTTACATTCTCAGGACCCATAAGAGAGTTTTGGATACAATCAAATGCCAAGATAGTAAGACTTGTGCTTGAACTGAATGGGGCAGTACTTATTGACGAAGACTACACTTCTCTATCTGTCCTCAGACCATTTGGTTCACACATCATAACACCTTCACATACACTCTACACATATAGCTTTGCTATAGATCCCAACTCTATACATTCAGTAGGGAGTCTAAACATATCTCGAATAAGACTAGCAACTATGAATATATTTATAGACAAGGTTTACTCAACAGATCAGACCATCACAGTATATTCTAGGTCAGTTAATGTTCTTGATTGTAAAGATGGAATAGGAGGACTACTCTTCAATTAAAATGTGCGGCTAAAGTAAATGTCCAAGGCGCAAGTATGGCATGGCACAGTAGACAAGACACCAGGAGGCAATGAGAAGAAGGATCTCATGCAAAAGTCAGACGGTCGTATCGTCAGTCGATCCAAGAGATCTGCTGCTCTCCACAACCCGGGTCTCAGGGCGTGGGGAGAGGCGATGATGATTTGCATGGAGATGTGGCGCAAGGATGGGAGATCCACCAGAGGGTTCACACCCATCAGAAAGGGGTCAGATGAGTATGAGGATGTGCGTGAAATATACGATCGGCTCAAGTCCAAAAGATCCAGGCGATGATAAAAAATTATTTTCTCATCTTATATTAAATGTCCGTAGTTCGCCGTGAAATCAGACGCGTTGTTCACCGTCGTAAGCACCACACCGAGGAGTCCCGCAAGGAGGCTAAGCGTGAGGCTGCCCGTAAGTACTACCGCAAGCACCGTGAGGAGATTCTGCGCAAGGCTCGTGAGCGCCGTGGAATGGGTGAGCGCAGCCGTGCTCCCCGTGGCTTCAAGACCTATGGCCCCATGTTCGTGGGTCCTCTACGGGAGCACAACCGCCGTCGGGCTCGCAAGGAACGCTCCAACAAGGGTGTTCCCCGCCCCCACCGCCGCAAGCACCGGGAGTAGATTCAAAGAGACAGCCAGTCTCTTGTGATATAATTTGATACACTCTACAGGTAAGACCGTAAGTTTCCCTAAAATAATACAAACCTACAATTTCAACGATGCATTTAATCATGCACCCTTGAAATGTACCAAGCTCTCTGATTCTCGTGTCAAGCTGACGGTTCGAATCAAACACCTGTGTCGAAGCATCAAGCTTCAGAGTCATGTAGCTCTCAGTCATGACAGACTTCCATGGCTCATGTGTTCCGATTCGTTCCTCAAACTTGGAAAACCAATCTGCAAACTCAGGAGTCGTCTCAATTGTAATTTGATCATATTCTGATAGACCATCAGTACAGACTGATTCAGGCACCTGAAATCTCAGAGGTTTACCAGCATACGTAATCTTTTGACGTTGATTCTTTCCTGGTTCCAACTCAATCTTTTCTATATCAACATCCTTCCAGAGCATTTGTTACTTAAGAATCACTGGCTTTAAACAAACTCTGGATGTCCAGCCATTTGGAATGATGCTCCTATGTGAAACACGTCAGAATCAGACTCTTGATGACTTAGACCCCATATAGTATGATATTTGGATTCTGGTCCAAATGTCCACCTGTCATCTTCAGGATCATATGTCATATCAGTCTTCACCTCCCAATAGTATTCATCATATCCTGAAATCTCAAGGTACACAAGAGTTTTTGTCTCTGTGAGATACTTGAAGACCTCTGCATAGTAAACAAATGCTTCATGGACCGGGTGCCAATCAGAGCGCAAAGTCGGTCTGAAGGGTGGTGGAGTTACAGGGGGGAGAGGTCTTGGCTTGAAACCAAGTGCTCTCCTCGAATCTATATCACAAAAGTTTGCTATATGTTCGAGGAGGTCGTAGGGCAATTCGGACCATATGGCTGGGTCCATTTTACTTATTCTTTCAGCGCTTTTTTTTAAGAAGATCATATACCCACATACAGATAACTACAACCATATAAGCCTCTATTATCATGCTTATAGCAATTATCCAACCGACAATAGTGGTGAGAGTCGCGTTATCCATTGTACTTGGTTATTTAACGCACACCTTTCTTAAGCCCGTAGTTTTTAGGAGTCCGTGGGTTTAAGTGTCAGCTTTCCAGAACCATCCAACAAAATATCCCTGATGATCCAAACAGCAACATGCAGTTCCTAAAAGTTGTATAAAACCTCTACAACAATCAGACTTCCAGAATTTACACATTATTCAAGTAAGTGCCCGTACTTTCAAGGTTTGCTCGCACTTGGGATCCATTTCATATTCGATTCCTTTGTAGTTGAACCAATATTTGGTCATCGCGATAATGTAAAATTTATTATCAAGAGGAATTAGAATTTCAATCTCAAAAATATTTGCGATTCTCATGCTAAAACTTTCCGGCACTCGATTATTAGTGAAAGAAATTATACAACTATCTCTACTACAAATAAAAAAGTACATTTGGGTCGTCTCATCAAGATCAAAAGTATAGGTTTTTCCAGGGGTGTACACAATAGGCTCCATTTCTTTTCTATTCAAAGCTTTAGTTTCTTAAGTCTAGACCCTCATCGGCAGTGGGCTGCTCGAACTTCTTGCGGTACAGGGCAATACATTTTGCTTTTGCAATTTAGGGACGAGGGGAGACAGAACACAAATTTTACACATCATCATCTACAAGACCTAGAAAGTCTCGAACATACTTGGGGGCCGCTGCGCAGCGCTCTTCGATGATCCACCTTTCGACCCCTTTGCCCACATTGTACTTTGCCAAGATCTCGAAAACTTCCTCACTCGGCGCATGATCGTAGTAACCATGACCCATAAGTACATTCTCGAGTACCGAGAACCCCTCCTTGTCACAGCCATTTACATCCGCACCATTCTTTAGGAACATCTCGATCGTCTCGGGGCCGCGGTACTCGGCAAGCTGAAGCAGGCCGGCCGTATTCACCCCTTCCGACTGAACCCCAAAGAGAGTTTCGAGACTAATTTCGTGCTCAGTGTGGACGGCGATGAGAGCCATTGCGATCTGATCGGCCGCAGAGGGTTGAGCCGCCTCGGTATATCGCACAGCCTCGTCGACCAGGAGATTCTCGCGCCGCCTGATCAGGCTAGTAACCAACTCACGCGCTTTATCAATCTCCAGGCTGAGTTGAGCTCTCTTATCCATTAGTGATATAGAGCGATCTGCCTTTAAAATCCTAGAATGAAGGCTAAGATTCCTGGTGCTCTGAGGCAGCAAGTATGGCTGGTCCACATTGGCAAGAGATTTGAACATAAATGTCTTGTCAAGTGGTGTCAGAATATGATTACACCTTTTAATTTTGAGACTGGTCATAACATACCCGAGAGTAAGGGTGGTACACTAGATATTGATAATCTTAGACCAATATGTAGTAATTGTAATCGCTCGATGGGTGATAACTATACAATAGATGAGTTTTCAGAATTATCAAAAAGGACTTGTAAACTTTGGGAATGTTTTCGGTTTAGCCAGAGCACGACACACACCCCTCATCCATCCGGCACACGGGGACGGTCACCTGGATAGGCTTAGCCTTTGGTCGTGTCCTCAGGTAATACATTCCAGTCTTGAGACCCATTGACCAAGTATACAGATGCATACTCGATAACTTTGCAATTGTTGGATCCTCTACAAATAGGTTCATCGACTGTGACTGATCAATATAAGGCGCACGATCAGCAGCCATATCAATCAGAGATTTCTGAGGAATCTCCCATACAGTCCGATAGATAGCCTTCAAATCATCTGAGATGTCAAGTCCTTGAACAGACCCACCATCCTTGATGATTTGATCCTTCGTCTCTTTACTCCAAAGTCCAAGCTTAGTCAACTCCTTGACGAGGTGCTTATTAATCATCACAAACTCACCAGCCAAAGTACGTCTGAGATACAAGTTACTTGTGAATGGCTCAAAGCACTCATTGTTTCCTAGAATTTGAGATGTCGAGGCTGTTGGCATCGGAGCAACTAACAGTGAGTTACGAAGACCATACTTTGCTATGCCTTCACGGAGACCCTTATAATCGAAATAAGGAGCTCCTTCTACACCCCACATATCTAACTGTAAGATACCCTTTGAGGCTGGAGATCCTTCATAACTTTCATATGGACCGCTCTCTTTGGCCAACTTACAAGACTCAGCCAGAGCACTGAAATAAATAGTCCCAAAGATGAGTCTATTGAGACTCTTTGCCTCGACCGAATCAAAGGGGTATCCAAGCATTTGGTACACATCTGCAAGTCCCTGAACACCTATGGCTATAGGGCGATGACGCATATTTGACTTTCGAGCAGCCATTGTAGGGTAATAGTTGTTATCAATCACTAGATTGAGATTACGAGTAACAACCTTTGTCACTTCAGCCAACTTACCCAGTTCGAAACCGCCATTATCTGTTACAAATGCCGGTAGAGATATACTTGCCAAATTGCACACAGCGGTCTCATCCTTGTCAGAGTATTCTACAATCTCAGTACACAGATTACTCGACTTGATAGTCCCAAGATGCTTCTGGTTGGACTTGGAGTTGCACGCATCCTTGTAGAGCATATAAGGAGTTCCAGTCTCAACCTGTGACTTGATGATGGCGTTCCAAATCTCGCGCGCCTTGATCTTGCTTCGATATTTTCCATCAGTGATGTAACTTTTGTAGAGATCCTCAAAGTCTTGGCTATGAACATCGCTGAGCCCCTTGGATTCATTTGGGCACATGAGATACCAGTCCTTGTCATCCCGGATAGCCTCCATAAATGCATCAGGAATCCACAAGGCTGTGAACAAGTCACGACACCGAGACTCTTCATCACCTTGGTTCAATCTGAGTTCCAGAAACTCCATAATATCAGCGTGCCAAGGTTCGAGATACACCGCAATCGATCCCTTTCTTCTTCCGCCCTGGTTAACATAACGTGCAGTATTGTTGAATACCCTGAGCATTGGGATGATTCCGTCCGATACTCCATTAGTTCCTTTGATCTTTGAACCCTTAGCCCGAACATTATGAATATGGAGACCGAGACCACCAGACCACTTGCTGATCTGTGCACACTCCTTCATTGTATCATAAATACCCTCGATAGAATCATCCTTCATAGCCTGAAGAAAGCAGCTCGACATCTGGGGCTTTTCAGATCCTGCATTGAATAGGGTTGGAGTGGCGTGTGTAAAGTAGTGCTCAGACATGAGCTCGTACGACTCTTTGACCCTATCAAAATCATCACCGTGAATAGCAACTGCGACACGCATGTAGAGATACTGCGGCGTCTCACCCTCATTAAGGTACATCTTCTGAAGCGTCTTGAGACCAAAAAAGCTAAACTTGTAATCTCTCTGGTGGTTGATGAGGGCATCATGCTTCTGGGATACATACTTCATAAAGTCTGAAGATACAACACCCTTAGAATGAAGCCGAATCATACTGTCCGTGAAGCATTTAGGGTTTGTCTTGTGCATGTTACTCACGATGATACGGGTCGCAAGAGTTTCATAGTCTGGATGTTCAGTAATCATGGAGACTGCAATATTTGCTGAGATTTCATCAATCTCATAGGTGTGCATACCATCATACATGGATGCAAACACCTTTTGGGCAACCTTATCAGCCTGCACATTCAGCAGGTGGCACAAATCACTTATTCGTTTAGTCACCTTGTCAAACAACATATCAGTTACTTCATTATTCCTCTTCACAACCTTCATTTATAAGTAAGCAGTCTAATTTTTTAACTCTGGTACTAGTAATGCTGTGGGACGATTTCAATTCACAGGCGAATATTAATAGCCTTCAGGCTCAGATTATCAACTATGTTAAGAAACAGATGAATGTGACTATTCCAGCACAGAACCAGCCAGATCTCATGAATCTCATGCGAGCAGTCTATTCTCAGAATCCACGGCGTAGTCTCATAGAGATTAATCAAGCAGTTGTTGAAAAGGCTTTTGCTATCATTCAGCCGGGGGTGAACCAGGCGATATACTACAAGGGGAATGTTGGAACAATTCCACCCCCAATGGCTCACCCAGTCAATATGTCCACGACGGGAACCAAGTCGGGCGAGGTACAGATTGGACTAAAGGATACATAAGCTTGTACTTCAAGATGAACCGTTATAAATTTGAAACTGCCGAACTATGTAGAATTAAGGGTTGGGATAAAGCATCCATAGAAAGAGTATGGATGTTGTATACCGAAGAGAGTGGCGAATTGGCATCTGCAATTCGCCAGCTCTTGAAATATTGCAGAAAGACCAACTTGAAAAAGGAGCGAGGTACAGATGTAGTCATGGAGATGGGTGATGTGTTTAGTTATCTATTTCAACTTGCATTTATGCTTGATGTTGACTTGGATGATATGTGGGTAAGACACCAAGACAAGGTGCGAACAAAAATGTATGTTCATATTAATGAATAATCAATTGGGTGTACAGAACCAGCTTGATCATCTCAACCCAAGTGCCCAGTTTGGTTCAGATTTCCTACCAGGTGGTGCTTTTGTCAATGGAAATCCATTTATGCACGGAACGAGTGAAAAGATTCTACCACGTGATCCAGGTGCAATGGTTGATTACTATCCCCCAATCCTAAATAATACCGGCACCTCTACATCACAGGCTATACCACCGATAGGTTCTGTACTGCCTAATAAACCATCCACAGTGTCGCCAACTCCAGTTCCAGTCCCATTGTATCCAGTCAGACAGTTCAATGGCTATTAGTCTAGATACATCTTTATCTTGGATCTAAAGGTGGATCTGCAGAATGGGCAGTTTGTTTTAATTTTTGATGAACAGCGAGAGCACATAACGTGACCACATGGATCCAAACAATGGTCAACTGGATTCTCAACGCATACAAAGCATATATAACGGTTGATAAGGTCGGCGGATTTGCTAAGCGAACATACGTTACGATATTTTGAAACTTCTTTGCGAGCCTCCTTGTAGTCAGCTTGAAGTTGATCCAGATTTGCATCCTGACAAAAGTCATCAATTATATTTGTCAGTTTTTCCGTATAGATAGTCTTTGATTCTATCGTTGTTGCGAGGAGTTTGATATCCTTGATTTCCTGAGTCTTTTCTGCAAAGAGATTCTGTAATTCAATGAGTCTGTCTACAGCCTTGGTATACTCTTCGATATGTTGAGTCATATCATTCGGAATAGTCTCTGTGACTGTTTCATGATCATCATCATAAAGATGAATCTTCATGAGCTTCTCCTGAAGTGTTGAAACTTGTGGAAAGAGTACTCTCGAAGGTGGAGTATTCAGTAGTTTCATTACTATCTATGGGTTTATTTTGACCACAATAGAACGGATGAGTTCTATTGTGGGCTTTGTTGCCCTTTTGTTTTGTATTTTGTAGTAAGCAATCTAGTTGGAGAATGCGAGGCCGCCCATACCGCTTGCTACGTTGAGGATGTTGTAGTTGGTGGCGAACATCTTCATGTTGTTAGAAGTGGAGCCAGACTTGAGTGCCACCCAGGCCTGGGCCGTGTCAATGCGGGACAGGTTGCAAGAGCCAGTTGGCTGGAACTCCTCGGGCTGTAGAGCGAAGGAGTACGAGTAGATGCCGGGGTAGGGGTTGCCGGTGTGGTAGTAGAAGGGCTTGACCTGGTTGAAGTAACGGCCGTACTGCTCCTTGAAACGATCCTGGCCGTTGAGGATCAGCTTGAACTGGTGCAGAGGACCCACCTCGTAGCCAGTGCCAGTGGGGCCCTCCTCCACCCACGAGCCGTAGATACCAGCCTTGCCAACAAGGCCGCCGGAGCCGTTGGTGTTCACGAAGGCGTTGGAGCCGGTGAAGATTCTAGGGGATCCAATGGAGTGAGGTAGGGTCATAGAGTTGGATGCAATCATCAGGGCTGGATCAATAGACACCTGGCAGTTGGCACAGTTCTTGGTAAAGTTCCACATAGCGTTGACGTTGGTAAAGGGGTTGCTGTTCTGGAAGCACCACACGAGCTCCTTGACTGGGTGATTGAAGTTGAGGCGGATGGTCTGGGGGCTGGTCTCGTTTACCACAGAGATGGTGTCGCCGCCAGTGTGCTGGAGCTGCTCAATCAGGTACTGGCTGTTGGATGCGGAGAAGGCGGTACGCTCAGCAGTGTCGAGGTAGACGTAGTTGGCCCAGACCTCGAAGGTGGCAGTGTCGAAGTAGTTGCTGAAGTAGGGGGTTAGGGTGAAATCAAGGCGAACCTCGTGGTACTGAAGAGCAACTAGGGGTAGGAAGAGACCGGGGTTACGGTTGAAGAAGAAGTGGAGGGGGAGATGGACACGGAAGGGGGTAGTGCCACCGTTGCCACCCACACCAGTGACGGCGGTGGTGGAGGAGGTCATCTTGTTGTACTGAAGCTTGTTGGGCTCGCTGAGGAATAGCTCAGCGTACAGACGCCACCAGGTCTGGTAGTGCTTGTCGATCTGCTGACCACCAATGTTCAGGGTCACGTTGGCGATGGCGCGCTCAGCTACCCAGTTCATGTCCACACCCACGTTGTCAGACGTCAGGCAGTTGGCACTTAGGCCAGTCTTGGGTGCCAGAGCAACCTCCATCTGACCGAGCAGATCTCCGTTACGGGCAACAATCACTGAGAGCATCCCGTTGTTGCCGGGGCTGCCGTTGACAGTCTGCTGAATCACCTCCATGGCGAAGTTGGTCGTCTGCTGGTACACGGCCTGGAAAAAGGTCACTGAGGGCTGACCAGTTAGATAAGTATCCTGTGCGCCGTAGGCTACAAGCTGCATAAGGGCTCCCATTTTACCTTTAGCCAAGAAAATAATTCGGATGCGTTACACTCGCACATATAATATATATACATGTATCAAATGAGTGACCACGAAGATATGGATATGGCTGATATTCTCGGTAGCCTGCTGACAACTGAGGAGGGTCAGAATGTGACTGAGGTACTCTTCGACCTGAAGGCTCAGGTTGAGGTGATTGGAAACCAGCTCCAGATGCAGAACAAAATTCTAGTCAAGCTGCTCTCAGCCCTGACTCCAAAAACTGAATAGTTATACATACCATGATATTGTAAGAGTTACTACACTGCATATGCATGTGAATATGAATATACGTTTGAACAAGTCTCTCTTCTGAGAGACAACAACAACTTGATCATCAGTATGTGTAGTAGTTACACCACTATAGGATCCTCTACACATGGGGCATTGCATGTTCAGATTCAAGCATTGGACTACACATTCAAGATGCATCTTCTGATTACAGCAGCCCATTTGAACAACCGAACCCTCTAGGTTCAATAAGCATATAGGACACTCATCCATTTGTATTTGCAAGGATAAAAACTTGCTCCCCTGTAAATACAGATGAACACGATCGAAAAGAAGGTGAATGATCAGAAGGATCAGGAGATGCGTCTCGAGGTGACAAAGGGTATCTTTCTCGGGATGAGTGGCAATGACATCACTGACTGTATTTCTCAGTATGAAAAGAGGTATTTGGATTTTAAGAATGAGGGGAACACAATTAACATTGCACGGTCCGTATATGACCTTGGACCGTCCGACGGTATCGATATCGAACAGGTTTACACACAATACTGTAGGAAGAAGAGCATCATGAATGAGATTCGTTTCAGGTGCAAGGAGCTCAACATCTTTTCAGATGAGACGGACGACTACGATGGTAACCCATATTCTATTGGCGTTCGAGTCGAGCGACTCATCGAGCAGTTTAACGATGCTTATGAGCACATCTTATATCACTCTCGTATGTCTGAGAGGATCAATCATCCGATGAGTGTTCCGCCACGCCTAGATGCTGATGGTTCTACATTCAGGTATTGCACGTTTGACGAGTCTGATGACAAAAAGTCTTCGTGGCAAGATCTCCTCTTGTATCTCTTGCATCAACTCAAGCAGAAGCGCTACAAAAGGTACAAGGATCAGTGTTTCCGTGAGATTAAGACGAAGACAGGAAAGGCGACACGTGCTTGGGAGCCCGTATGTGACATCAGCAGCTTTGTATACTCTACGACTCAGAAGGAGGATAAGTGTGATATGTGGAAGCACCTTACGAACAAGGGATCGACTGTACGTGATACAGTTCAGTTTCTGAGTACGACGATGGATGTTCAGTTTCCAGATATTGTCAAGAATCGTAACGTCTGGTCCTTTCAGAATGGCATCTTCATCGGCAAGTACTGGGACGACAAATCTGAGCACTACATTTCCAAGTTTATCGAGTATGATACGCAAGAGTTTGATCGGCTCGATCCTACCATTGTGTCATGTAAGTACTTTGATCAAAACTTTGATAATGTCGAGACTGCTGATTGGATGAGTATTCCAACTCCATTTATGCAATCTCTGATGGATTATCAAAAGTTTCCAGAGGATGTGTGTCGGTGGTTGTACGTCTTCTGTGGTCGTCTCTGCTTTGATGTAAATGATATGGATGGGTGGCAAGTTATCCCGTACCTGAAGGGTATTGCAGGCACTGGCAAGTCTACTATTGTTACCAAGGTGTGCAAGAAGTTTTACGACTCTGAGGATGTCAAGACTCTGTCGAACAATATCGAGAAAAAGTTTGGTCTAGACTCTATCAGCGACGGATTCATGTTCATCAGTCCTGAGATCAAGGGTGATATGGCACTTGAGCAGGCTGAGTTTCAGTCGCTTGTATCTGGTGAGGATATGAGTATTGCTCGCAAGAATCTCAAGGCGAAGAGTCTTACTTGGAAGGTGCCTGGAATCTTGGCTGGTAATGAAATGCCTGGATGGAAGGATAACTCTGGATCTATTTTGCGTCGTATTCTTGTGTGGGCTTTCCCTCGGCAGGTTGACGAGACCAAGTGTGATCCACAGCTCGAGTACAAGCTCGAGTCTGAGCTTCCGATGATTCTGCAAAAGTGTGTCCGATCGTATATTGAGTACTCTCAAAAGTACAAGTCTCAGGATATATGGAATGTTGTTCCGGACTACTTCAAGGTGATCCGGAACCAGGTGGCGATGATTACGAGTGTGCTTCAGAACTTTCTCTCCTCTGAAAAGGTTCGGTTTGGTGCTGATCTTGCAGTTCCTCAGAGGTTGTTTACACACACTCTGTATCAGCACTGCCAGGATAACAACCTCGGTAAGCCGAGATTTACACCAGACTTTTACGCAGGACCATTCTCTTCGCGTGATATTGAGGTTCGGATTGCTACTCAGACCTATCAGGGAAGAGCATACATTGCTCAGCCATTCATCTTTGGTCTTGATATAGTACAAGACGACTCCAAGCCAGAATTTTCTGATGACTACTAGTAGATGTA
>Ga0194037_1000834_pt1 | contig 23794 bp, 19 predicted proteins | sample JunL306m_MetaG_FD_148653 | JGI IMG/M metagenome (GOLD analysis project Ga0194037, IMG submission 148653) | Anoxic zone freshwater microbial communities from boreal shield lake in IISD Experimental Lakes Area, Ontario, Canada - Jun2016-L304-6m | ecosystem: Environmental > Aquatic > Freshwater >...
CCGTCTATGGTGGTTTTATACACCTGGTGTCGATTGGTATCGGTGATAAATAAAAAATCTTCCTTTCCAGTTTTTTGAATCGTTAATCCATGAGCGCCTGGAAATTCGGTACCCCATGTATCAATTAGTTTACCCGATTTATTGTAGATGATAATATTGTTCTTTGTTTCATTGGTCAATAATAAAATCCTTCCCTTACTATCCTGTACCATTTCATGGCAGTCGTTTACAGGAGTTTTATCAGGATTCAGATTACCCCATTTATTATTGAGTCGATATTGCTTTTCATTGTGACCATAAATAGGATCTTGTTTCGATTTCGAAAACAGATCTTTTGCAATAAAGAAACCAGCTGTTCCAGCAATTGTTTTTGTTACAAATTCTTTTCTATTCATAAGGGTGATTTAAGCAATGATTTTATTAACTACGTTTCCATACAAATCTGTTAAACGATACCTTCTTCCCTGATATTTATACACCAGCTTTTCGTGATCTAATCCCATCAAATTCAATACGGTTGCCTGGAAGTCGTGTACATGCACAGGATCTTTTATAATATTATATCCAAATTCATCCGTTTCTCCGTGAACAATTCCAGGCTTGATGCCACCACCAGCCATCCAGATGGAGAAGCAACGGGGATGATGGTCTCTACCATAATTATCTACTTGCATTTTACCCTGACAATAATTTGTTCTACCAAATTCACCGCCCCAGATCACCAGCGTTTCATCCAACAATCCTCTTTGCTTTAAATCAGTTATCAAAGCTGCAGAAGGCTGATCTACATCTTGCGCCTGACCACGCATTTCATTGGGTAAATTACCATGTTGATCCCATCCCTGATGATAGAGTTGAACAAATCTCACACCATTCTCAGAAAGCTTTCTGGCCAATAAACAATTAGCAGCATAGGTACCAGGTACTAAACAATCGGGGCCATATAATTTGATGATGTCTTCCGACTCTTTTGAGGTATCCATGATCTCAGGAACAGCAGTCTGCATCCGATAAGCCATTTCGTACTGTTGAATCTTTGCAGCTATTTCCGGATCGCCAAAATTGTTGAATTCTTCCTGATTGAGTGCTGCAATCTTGTCGAGCATTTTTCTACGTGTTTGCCGATCCATTCCATTGGGATCCTGCAAATACAAAATAGGATTTTCGCCACTGCTAAATTGTACACCCTGATGTACCGAATCTAAAAATCCATTGGTCCAAAGTTTAGAATATACACCCTGTCCATTCCCTTTTCCTCTTGAGAGTAGTACACAAAATGCTGGTAAATTATTATTTTCTGTTCCCAGGCCATAGCTCACCCATGAGCCCATACTCGGTCGGTTTCCCTGTTGTGCGCCAGATTGAAAAAAAGTAAGTGCAGGATCATGATTGATGGCTTCTGTATTCATTGTTTTAATGATACAGATATCATCCACGATCTTAGACATATGCGGAAATAATTCACTCACCCATGCACCCGATTGTCCGTGTTGATTAAACTTATAATAAGATCCTATTAATGGAAAACTGGTTTGTGTAGAACTCATCCCGGTTAAACGTTGACCACCTCTGATAGATTCGGGTAAATTTTCACCCATCATCTTGCAGAGTAAAGGTTTATAATCGAAAGATTCTAATTGTGAAGGAGCCCCGTTTTGAAATAGATAAATAACACGCTTTGCTTTGGGTGCAAAATGCGGTAATCCGCGCATGATGGCATCTTCAGGACTGCTATTTCCTCCAAACAAATCTGGAATTAAGAGCGAACCCAATGCAGCAGATCCCAATCCGATACTGAGTCGACTCATGAATTTTCGGCGATTCATATTGAGGCCGTGTTCAAATAGTTCTTTTTCCATATCAGGTTTTTGTGATTGCTTCCTGCATATTATAAATGATCTGAATCGTATGCATCGTTGTTGCCAATTCGGTTTTATTTTTTGATTTTGGTTGATATACACCAATGGACATCATTTTGTCGGATCGAGATGTATTTTTTTCTAAATCAATCTTTGCATCTTTCCAATAACTTAATAGTGCCTCCATTTCTGAACTGGATGGACTTCTACAAATAATCGTTTTAAAAGCTTCTGTGATAATTTTAGTGGGATCAGATTCCTTTTGCAATATTTTATCAGCCAATGCCTTTGATGCTTCGATCATCGTTGGATCATTCAACATAATGAGTGCTTGAAGCGGTGTGTTAGTTCTATAACGAACCACTTGACATTCGTCTCTATTACTTGCATCAAACATCATCATAGATGGAGGAGGCACTGTTCTTTTTATAAAAGTATAGATTCCTCTTCGATATAATAATTGCCCTGAATCCTGTATATATTTTCTTAAGATTCCTCGTCCAGAAGTTGCCATTTCCCAGAGACCCTCTGGCTGATATGGTTTTACACTGGGGCCTCCAATTGTTTTATTTAAAAGTCCACTACTGCATAAAAGCATATCTCTAATTAATTCAGCAGGAAAGCGAACTCTTGGAGCATATGACAGGTATAAGTTTGCGGGGTCTTTATTTAATTTTTCCTTTGATATTTTGCTTGATTGCTGATAAGTAGCAGAAAGTACAATTTGCTTTACCAATCTTTTAATATCCCAACCATTTTCTTGAAAGTCAACCGCAAGCCAATCTAATAATTCCGGATGTGTGGGCAAATCTCCCTGCATTCCAAAATCTGCAGCTGACTTCACGAATCCTCTTCCAAAAAATTCTTGCCAGATTCTATTTACAAAAACCCTTGCAGGCAAAGGGTTATGTTTATCGAATGTCCATTGAGCCAGGCCCAATCTATTTTGAGGGAATGATTTTCCGAATGGAAGAATAGCAGATGGTGTTGATGGAAAAACCTCGCTAGCAGGCTGATCATAATTTCCTCTGGAAAGTAAGAAAGTTTTTCTGGCAGTGTCTTTATCTTTCATTACGGATACTTCTAATTTATTCGTATCCATTTTATTGATGAATGATAATGTGGTTTGCAAATCCTGATTGGTGATTTGCATACGTGGATTTTTAGCCCATGTTTCTGGTCCGCCTACAGTTGCTTCTAATCCTACTTCATTAACACTATTGAAAAAAGCGTACAATTGATAGTAGTCCTTTTGTGAAATTGGATCATATTTATGATCATGACATTTTGCGCACTCTACTGTTACTGCAAGAATGGATCTACTAAAAGTATTGGTTCTATCCACTACGTATTGGACACGGTATTCTTCATCAATAACACCACCCTCTTCTGTGATTTTATGATTTCTATTAAAGCCGGTTGCTAAAATTTGTTCTTTACTTGCATTTGGAATTAAATCACCCGCTAATTGCCAGGTGATAAAACTATCATAACGCATATTCTTATTAAAAGCATGAATCACCCAATCGCGCCATGGCCATTGCGAACGATAGTTATCATCTTGATAGCCGTGAGAATCAGAATAACGAGCAATGTCAAGCCAATTGATCGCCATTCGTTCACCATATTGCGGCATATTGAGTAAACGATCTATTAATAATTCATAAGATTTAGGATTCTTGTCATTAACATATGCCGCAGTTTCATTTGGACTAGGTAAAATGCCTACAAGATCCATATAGGCACGTTTAACCAATCTTTCTTTTTCTGCTATTTCATTTGGCTCAAGACCTTTGTCTTCCATTTTTTTCAAAATGAAATAATCAATTTCATTGATGGGCCAATGCTGATTCGTTACGCTTGGTAATTGTTTTTTCTTCGGAGCCACAAAAGCCCAGTGAGGTTCATAAACTGCTCCTTGAGTAATCCATTTTTTTAGAATGGCTACTTCCCTGTCAGTAAGCCTGGGCAATCTGCTTGAGGGCTTTGGCATGAGTATGCTGGTATCTTTGCTAGATACTCGAATAAATAATTCTGATTGCTCAGGTTTCCCTGCCACCAATGAATGTTTTGTGGGATGGTCTTGTAAAGCTTTAAAAGCCTCAGAAGCCAAATCTAATCTTAAACCAGCCTCACGTTTTCTGGCATCGGGGCCATGACAATTAAAACACTTGTCAGATAATATTGGCCTCACATCATAGTTATAACTAACCTGATCTGGTATGGATTCTACTTGCTGACTTTTGTTTTTGCAAGAAGAACCACATACAAATCCAATAAAAAGCAACAGGATATTGCCCTGTATAAACTTTAAGGAAAGCATAGTTAGTATATTTCGTATGGCATAAAAGGATAGTCGTTTAATACAAACGACTATCCTCTTTTAAAAATAATTGATTTTTTGTTGAAAAGTCAGTTTTTAATTGACAAAGGTTTAATAGACCGAATTGTATAATTTTTTAGTTGAGAATTTGAACACATCATCCCTAAAATTCAAATTTATTATAATACTCCCTCCAATTTAAATACCCATGCATAATTGCTAGGATTATTGGCAGGATTAATCGTGGGTACTTTGATAATTAATTTGCCGTTTTTATAAGTTGAAACAACTGATGCATCCAAACCAACCATAGTTACTTTGGTCGGCTTATTGATATCCGATACGATTAAATCATTAGTCGGAAATTTGGTACTGATAAGATATAAATCCTTTCCCTTCTTCGTATAATATTGTGTGGTACCAGCAGTTATATTTGGAGACTTCTCCCATTTTCGTGAGGCATAAATTGCTTCTCCATTTACTTTAAGCCATTGTCCCATATCACTCAGTCTTTGCTGCATGATTACTGGAATTCTGCCATCAGCTGTTGGTCCTACATTTAATAAAAGATTACCACCACGAGCTACTTTATTAATCAGTATATGTACCAGTTCTTCAGAAGTGGAATAATCATCCAATTGCTCCATACGGTTATAACCAAAAGAGCCTGCAATACCACGGCACTCTTCCCAGGGATGATCAAATTTTGTAACATTGGCATCACCAGCATCTACAAGATCATATTCAGTAGTGTAGATTCCACCATGTTTACTTCTGGTTTCTTTTCCCCAACGGTCGTTTACAACTACAGTTGATTTAACTGGGGATTCATTATACAACCAGGATAGGAACTGAGTGCTTTTCCAGGATGCAGATGGATAATCCCATTCTCCATCTGTCCAGAAGATATCTGGTTTATAGGTATTCACTAATTCTTTCATTTGAGGCATCATGTGTTCATCCACATATTGATTAATCGTTTCAGGTTTGCATAAAGGATTGTACCATTCATAGAGTGAATAATAATATCCCATTTTTAAACTTGTTCCTTTAACAGCTTTTGTTAAATCACCTAAAAGATCACGGTGTGGTCCGATTTCCATAGCATTCCAATTCCATGCATATTTTGATGGCCAAAGAGTAAATCCTTCATGGTGCTTAGATGTGAGCACTACATATTTTGCGCCTGCTCTTTCAAATAATTTGGCCCATTCTTCTGGCTGATAAGCTTCGGCCTTGAATAGAGGTGCAAAGTCTTGGTATTTAAAATCCTTACCGTAGGTTTGATTATGGAATTTTGTAAAGTAAGCTTGCGTATTACCGGGTTCCATTAATTTTCTCCAATACCATTCTGCATATCGGTCGTAAACGCCTACACCATCTCTTACAGTAGGACTATAAGCGGGAACAGAGAACAAGCCCCAATGAATAAAAATGCCAAATTTGGCGTCTTCAAACCAGGTGGGAGTAGCTCTACTATCAATTGAATTCCAGTCTGAAGTATAAGTTTGTTGCGCTTTTAATACTGAGGATGTTAAAAAGGTAACTAGAAGAACAAGTATTAATCGTTTCATGGCAGATGTTGAAGTTGTTAAATTGAATAGTCAAATGATTTGACTATTCAATTTAGGAAATATTTTTCCACTTCATTTACCAAATTCCAATCCTTATTTAATAGGGAGAATTACATCTAATTTTTCCCAACTTAAAACCATTCCTTTTTCATTAATAGTATAAGCAAGGCTTTCTTTAAATTCATTTGATTTTTTAGTAGTTGCAAGTCCTCTTAAAACAACTTTCGTTAAATCAAGTGTAGAACTACCATCATGATTCATTCCTGGCTGACCAGTTTGTGAACTGAAAATAACAATCCATTTTTCTACTGTAGGCACCATATAGATTGTATATTTTCCTGCAGCAAGAGCATTACCATCTATTTTCACTGCTTTGTCAAATTCAATTTGAGTAGCGGCATTGGCGCCAGCTCTCCAAACACTATCCATTGGAACCAAAGCGCCCCAAATTTTTCGATCTCTAACGGAAGGACTTGAATAGGAAATTGTAACATTAGTTCCACTTTTTAATGTACCAGTGGCAGTTGCGGCAGGGCTTTTGGGGGCTGCTGTTTGTGCAGAAATAAAATTCATTAAAAGCATGAAAGATGCTGTAATGAAAATCTGTTGAATGATTTTTGAATTTTTAATCGTCTTCATTGTTGTCGTTTTAATTGGTTGTTATTTAACTTGGCATACTGTTTTTATGAATGACCCTCTAAGCTTAAAAATCTTTCTGCATCCAAAGCAGCAATACAGCCACTTCCAGCTGCAGTAATTGCTTGACGATAATTTTTATCCTGTACATCTCCTGCTGCAAATACACCAGGTATATTTGTTTTTGAAGTACCTGGAACAGTTAAAATATATCCTGTATCGTCAGTATGAATAAATTCTTTAAAAATGCTACTGTTTGGCTCATGTCCAATTGCTACAAAAAAAGCACTTACCGGTATTTCTTGTTTTTCATGTGAAACAGTATTTATCAACCTAACAGCTTCAACTTTGTGTTCTCCAATCACTTCATCTGTAGTACTATTAAAATATACTTTGATATTGGATGCATTTAATACCCTATCCTGCATTATTTTACTAGCACGCATTTTTTCTTTTCTTACAATCATATGTACAGTTTTACATAATTTAGATAAATACAATGCTTCTTCTGCAGCTGTATCTCCTGCGCCAACAATTGCTACTTCCTTCCCTTTAAAAAAGAAACCATCACAAACTGCACAAGCACTTACACCATATCCATTTAATCTTTGTTCACTTTCCAAACCTAACCATTTAGCTGAAGCACCTGTACTAATAATTACTGTATCAGCTTCAATCCACTTTTCTTCATCAATTTCAATTTTAAATGGCTTAACACTAAAGTCCACTTTTGTTGCTAAGCCATACCGAATATCTGCACCCATCCTTACAGCTTGTTTTTCAAAGTCGATCATCATCTCTGGCCCTTGAACCCCATCAGGATAACCGGGATAATTTTCAACCTCAGTAGTTATGGTAAGCTGTCCCCCGGGTTGAATTCCTTGGTATAAAACAGGTTTCATGTTTGCACGTGCTGCATAAATCGCAGCAGTATACCCTGCAGGACCAGAACCAATAATTAATAGAGATACTTTTTCTATAGAAGAAATTGACATAGGTTACTCATTTAAATTTAGTTGGATAAGAACATGATCATCTCATCCGATTTCATATAATCATTTGTTTTGTACAAAAGATTTTCGTCTTTATCAGTTATTAGAAAAAAAGGAAGACCCACTTTTAATTCAGGAAATCTTGGATCTGAAACATATTTTTTAAAAGTTGATGACCCTTCATAGACTTTCAATAAAATAGCATTCTTCAATGCTTCATTTAAAGCGATATTAGATTGAGTTGTTTTTTGAAATTCATTACAATTCGTACACCAATCTGCATGAAAATCTATAAATACAGGTTTGCTTTTTTCTTTTGCAGCTGCATAAGCCATGTCTTTATCCAAATACCAGATAAGCTGACCTTTTTGTTCCGTTTTTGGTTCAACACTACTGATCTTGTTTGAAATTGAAGCTTCCTTTTGATTTGAGATATCTGAACTAAACAGGAATCCTTTAACTAATAATAGTATCCCAATCAGAGCCATAATAAATAACAACGCCCGTTTTGTTTTTTCATAAACTAGTAATTCACTACTTTGTAAATGCAAAGAAGCAAACAAAATAATTAATATAGAAAACCCAATTAAAACGATTGATTCAGAAATAAAACCATAAACCAATAATGCTTTCTCTAAATAAACGTATGAGAAGTAAATAATGAACGCCCCGATTACAAATTGAATATATTTCATCCATTTGCCGGATTTAGGTAATGACAAACCAAATACTCCAATCAATAAAAAAGGCAATCCTACACCAATACCAAAGAGCAGCATTTTTAAAGCTGCATGTAATGATACTAATACTGAAAAGTGCGTACTTGCTGAAGCTATTCCGATTAAGATACTAACAACAACAGGACCAACACAGGCAGATGATAGCAATCCCGCTGTCATCCCCATTAACAAAGTACTGATGATACTAGTCTTTTTATTGTTAATAGTTGTACCTGAAAAAATTGGCAAATACAATAAATCCATAGAAGATAGTCCCAATACGAATATGACTATAGCAATTATTAAATTGGTTAATGGAAAATGAAGCACTGTATTAAATGCGCCACCTGTGATAGATGCAATGAGTCCAAATAAAAAGTACATAGCAGCAATTCCAACAAAATAAATAACCGGTTGTAAAAATCTATTTTTACTTTCTGCTTTGTCGTTAAGTATTTTAATAGTAATTGGATATAATGGATATACACATGGCAATAGGCTAGCCAATATCCCTCCAAGAAATAAAAATAAAAAAGACCCAAATCCGGAATTATTGGCAGACAAATTTTGCTCTATCCAACCGTTCATACTTTCCAATGGAGAAGCAAACACAAATACTGGTAACAATAGCAAGCAATAAATAAGAAATAAATTTTTTCGAAACATTATTTTGAAACTTTAACTAGTGAAAAGGCATACAAGACTTCAGTGGCTATTTGCTTACAACGCTCATTATAAACTTCAGTTTCGTTTGGCTTACCATCTGCTTCTTTAGGATCTTCATACGGAATTGCAATTTTAATAGAAGCACCTTGTACAATTGGACAATTTTTATCTGCATGTGAGCAAGTCATGATAGCAGCAAAATTGGAATTAGGATTCGGAGCATCCATATATTTTTTTGAAAATGCTTTTACTATAGGAGTATTTGTAGCATAGGAGACTTCATAGTTCGGATTGGTTCCTTCAGAAATTTTTGCAATTTGAAATCCTGCTTTAGTTAACGCCTTAACTGATCTTTCATTAAATGCAGTGATTTCAAGTCCACCGGAGAAATTCTCAACCCCATTGATTCCATAATATTTCGCAGCTGCATTTGCCCACAATTGCCCCATATGACTCCTCCTAGAATTATGCGTACAAATAAATACAAGGCTTGCTTTTTTCTCAGCACTTAATTTTGTTTGTATGTAAAGTGCAATTTTTTTTAATTGTATTTTTCTTTCTTCAGGAATTTTATCAAAATCCTTTTCTGCTGTTTTTAAGTAGGAAACAATTGCAGGATATAATTGAACAGGAGGATTTTCATTTTTTTTAAATGAGGATAATAATACCAAACTAAAAACACAAAGAAGGGCCATTGATTTTTTCATTTCTTATAAATTTTAATTAAAAGTGGTTTTAAATATATTTGATTTTGATTCTTGATTGAACAATAATAATGATGATCTTTATTGCAATATTACGATGAACAGAGTCAAAAAAAAATCAACAGCATTCATTCATTGTTTTGAAACTCACAAAAAAAGCTTCAAACTCTTTTTTCAGTTGCTTCCAAACTTTTTCATCAATACAATAACTTACACTGGTGCCTTCTACACAACCCTTTATAATTCCTATATTCTTTAATTCTTTCAAATGTTGAGAAATGGTTGCTTGAGCAAGACCTAATTCCTCCACCAGATCACCACAAATACATTCCTCTGATTTCACAAGGTGCTGAATAATAGCAATACGAGCAGGATGAGCAAGTGCTTTTAACATGGTTGCTAGCCTGTTTTGTTTTTCTGTATATATTTCTGATTTAGTAATGCCCATGTTGCCTATTCATCGCAATATTACGATATTTAGTTAAAAACCAAAAATTAATATATTTTATTTTTAACCGAAATTTCTGAGTAATTAAAACTTTATCAATCTTTCGGAGGAGGTTGATTAACTATTTGGGTTACTTATAGCACCGTGATCGGATATAAACTATATAGAACATCCGCTTAAACTATTAATTCGTTTTTTTATAATTCCAAACAGCCCAACTGTTTAGAAAAATAGCAAATCCAATAATAACATAAATGTGGTTCTTAATATCTGCAAGTCCACTTCCTTTTAAAACAACCATTCGCACAACATCTATAAAATAGGATACAGGATTTAACCAGGTAAGTTTTTGTACCCACGATGGCATACTGTCGATAGGGGTAAATAATCCACCTAGCATTATAAATATCATCAAAAGAAAAAAAGATATGAGCATGGCCTGTTGCAGCGTATCTGCATATGTAGAAATCAGTAAACCAAGACCTAAAATGGAAAGTAAATAAATCGATGCAAATAAGTATACGATCAACATATTCCCAACTGGATGGATTTGGTATCCAAAACGCATGATCAAAAAACCTATGGTTAAAACAACGAGACCCAATACCCAAAATGGAATTAGTTTTCCAAGTATAAAATGGTATTTCTTAATAGGGGTTACATTGATTTGTTCGATGGTTCCAATTTCTTTTTCCCGAACAATATTCAATGCGGTTAAAAATGTACCCAATAATGTTAAGAGTGTTGCCAACACTGCTGGCACCATGAAATATTTATAACTCATCATGGGATTAAACCAATTGGAAACGGAAACATTGATATTGGTTTGAGGAGGAATGGGTGGAAATTGAATCCACTTTGTTCTAATCTGATTATTAAAATTTTGAATAATGTTTTGTAAATAGGCCGCACCTAGATTTGCTTTCATTCCATTTACCGCATTAACAGCAATAAATATACTTGCATGATCTTCTCGAACAATATTCTGTTCAAATTTAGCAGGAATTTCCAACACAATATCTGCCTTATCTGATTCTATACTAGTAACTGCTTCTTGAAATGTACTTGAATAGTTCACTAATTTAAAATAGCCTGATGATTTGATCTTCTGAACCATTTGCTGTGTATATACAGAATGATCGTGATCTGCTATTGCAAGATTAATGTTTCTCACCTCATAATCTGCGGCCATCGGAATCACAATTAATTGTAGTGCTGGCATTACAAAAATAATCCTGAGTATAGAAGGGTCTCTGAAGATCTGACGGAATTCTTTCTGCAATAAATATTTTAATACACTCATGACAATCGAGTTTTAAATTTCTTAATACTTATCCCAAATAAAACTACTGTCATCCCCACTAATATTAATGTCTCTTTCCAAATATAGCTGAACCCTAATCCCTTTATCATGATTGTTTTTACAATAAAATAGAACCATTTGGCAGGAACAATATTGGATATAATTTGAAGGGGTAAGGGCATATTTTCAATTGGAAACATATAGCCACTAAAAACTGTGGTTGGCAAAAAAAGCCCCAACAAAGAAATTAGCATGGCAACTTGTTGGGAATCGGTGATAGAAGAAATCAAAAGTCCAAGTGCCAGGGAGGTAATAGTGAATAATAAACCTTCTGACAATAATAACAACAAACTACCACGTATAGGCACGTCTAAAACAAATACACTAAGTAATAGTATGGTAGCCACATTTACCATAGATAATAACATGTAGGGAACAGCTTTTGCAATCACCACACCAAAAGGTTTTAATGGCGACACAAGGATAATTTCCATGGTACCCATTTCTTTTTCTTTTACGATGGCAATAGAAGTCATCATTGCACTTGTAAGCATCAAGATCAAAGCCATGACGCCTGGAACAAAACTATAAGCACCTTTTAATTCAGGGTTATACATCATACGGATATCAGTTTCAATCCGATAAGGGAGCTTCTGCTCCTTAACGAGTGTATTTTGAAAATCTTTGATAATTGCAGTTGCGTATGTAGAAAGCGTATTAGCCACATTAGGATCGGATCCATCACAAATTAATTGTACATGAGCCTGGTTGCCATGTTGGAGATCATTGGCAAAATGCTGTGGTATTACCAATACCATTTTAACTTTACCCTTTTTAAATAAAGGTTCAACTTCCTGATAATTGAGCAATACTGTTGTAGGATCAAAATATTTGCTGATGCTCATCTTTTGTATCAACTGACTTGAAGAGGCGTCTTTAGAAAAATCCAAGATGGCCATTTTTGTATTCTTTACTTCATTGGTTAAAGCAAATCCGAAAATAATAATTTGCGTAATGGGCATCCCCAATAAAATAAACAGCGTTCTTTTATCTCTCCAAATATGGAAAAACTCTTTTTTCACAAATGCCAAAAATTGTTTCATGTGTCTATAGAATTATTTTGGTTACATGTAATTCGCAAATAGTCATTTCGGTTGGTATTGAAATTTATTATAGCTCATTTCATTTTATTCTCCTCTTACTGCTTTACGGGCCAATTTCAAAAACACTTCATCCATAGATGCACTATCATAGGTTTTCTTTAATTCCTTAGGAGTATCCAATGCTTCGATCCTTCCATCTACCATAATGCTTACCCTATTGCAATACTCCGCTTCATCCATATAATGTGTCGTTACAAAAATGGTAATACCTCTTTCAGATGCGTCATAAATCAATTCCCAAAACTCTCTTCGCGTAACCGGATCAACGCCGCCTGTAGGTTCATCTAAAAAAACAATAGCGGGATCATGAACAATCGCTACTGAAAAAGCCAATTTTTGCTTCCAGCCTAAAGGCAGTGATTTTACCAGGTTATTTTGAAAATGCTGTAAATGCAAATGTTCAACTAAGTAGCTTGCCTTATCTTGAATTTGCTTTTTTGACAACCCATAAATACCTCCATAAAACTGAATATTTTCTCGAATAGTCAGATCTTCATACAAGGAAAACTTCTGACTCATATAGCCAATATTTTTTTTAATTTTCTCTGCTTCTTGAAATAAATCAAAACCAGCCACAAAAGCTTTTCCAGAACTAGGGGTAGACAAACCACATAACATCCGCATAGCAGTTGTTTTTCCTGCCCCGTTTGCACCTAAAAAGCCAAATATTTCTCCCTTTTCTACTTCAAAAGAAATATGATCAACAGCTATAAAGTCACCAAAGCTTTTGGTTAACCTCTCTGCAATAATTACTTTTTCTTTAAGCATGTGATATATTCATTAATGCCATGAAAGAATCTTCAATATTCGCTTCTATCTTTTGTACTTCTACTTCTTGAAATTTCAAATTCTGTAAATATTCACTAATCTCTTTGCTACCTGTAAAATCTGATTTCATTACTACATGATAGTATTCACCAAAAGAATAACAGGAATAAACAGCATCCCAGGCTTTCATTTTTTTAAGCAACGCGAACATATCAGAAGCTTTGACTGCCCAAAGTGGATGGCTAAATTGTAGGTTAATATTGGCGGGCTTATCAATGGCCAGAATATCTCCATTCTGCAATAATGCAACTCTATCGCACATACTAGCCTCATCCATATAAGGAGTAGAAACCAATATTGTAATGCCTTGCAATTTTAGTCTTTGTAACATTTCCCAGAATTCTTTTCGTGAAACAGCATCTACCCCTGTTGTGGGTTCATCCAGAAAAAGTATTGAGGGATTGTGTATTAAAGCACAGCATAAAGCCAACTTCTGTTTCATGCCGCCTGATAATTTTCCAGCCCTTCTTTTTTTAAATGGTTCAATCTGTTGGTAGATATCTTTGATTAAATCATAATTTTCTAAAATGGAAGTATTGAAAATGGTGGCAAAAAAGTTGAGATTCTCTTCTACAGATAAGTCTTGATAAAGAGAAAATCTTCCGGGCATATAGCCTACCAATTTCCTTATCTTTTTATAATCTGTAACAACATCTAACCCTTCAATTTTGGCATGACCACTATCTGCTAATAACAAAGTTGTAAGTACTCTGAACAAACTTGTTTTTCCAGCACCATCTGGGCCCACAATTCCAAATAATTCACCTTTTGCCACTTCAAAAGAAATGCCATTTAATGCAATAACTTCAGTTTTTTCAACCTGATATTTTTTGACAATATTATCTACAATTATTGCAGGCATATTATTTGAATTGAATTTCTCCGTACATACCAATTTTCAAATACCCATCATTTTTCACCAGCACTTTTACTGCATATACCAAATTTGCTCGCTCGTCTTTTGTTTGAATTGTTTTAGGAGTAAACTCTGCTTTATCAGACACCATTGTGATAGTACCTGGATACTCTTTATACTTTTTTTCGCCTTCGTCGATATAAACTTTTACTGTTTGTCCCAGCTTTATTTCAGACAATTGTGTACCACTGATATAGGTTCTCAAAATCAATGAGCTTACATCTGCCACTTTATACAATGCTTTTCCAGCACTGGTAATTTCTCCCTCCATCGCATATTTCGTAAGAACAGTTCCATTCAATGGATTAATAATACTGGCCCTTTGTTCTTTATCTTTTAATTGCGCAATTTGTTTTTGTAAAGGATTTGTTTCACTCAATATGGATCTATTTTGTGTTTGTACATTATTGATCTGTACAGCAATCTGTTGTTGGGTTACAGCTATTTGTTTTTTTACAGATTCAATTTGAAAATTGAGATCATCTAATTGCTTTGTAGTTGCTGCATCTGCTTTAATAAGTGATTCAACTCTAGATTTTTCATGCACCAGATTAGCTAACTGTGTTTCCTGCACTGCGATTTGCTCTTTCAACAACTTAATCTGAGGTTCTACATTTTGTGTTTTTTCTGAAAGTGCTTTTACGGATGCCTCCAATTGCTGTTGCTGCAGGTTGACAGGCAATGCATCTATGATTGCTACAACAGAATCCTTTTTCAGGAGGTCGCCTTCATTAACTTTAAAATGTAATATTTTTCCACCTAACTCTGAAGACACGATTACTTCATCTGCTTCAAAAATACCTGCAGCATCGTGCTTAAGTTGACTAGAACTGCATGCACTTAAAAAGGCGATACAAGTTACTGTGAGAATAAGATTTCTATAATTCATAAAATAGTTTTTATTGATTTCCTTTAATAGTCAGATAATTTAATTTTGCCTGCAATAATTGAATTTGATGCAGGATATAATTATTTTTAGTTTGATCTTCCGCATTAATTTCCCGGAGATAATCATTAGAGTTAATAACCCCATTCTCCAGTTGTGCTTTTGAAGCTGCAGTTATATTGGATCGAACCTCTACTATCTTAGCATCAATCTTTGATAATTCATTCAATTTTTTGATCTCTTCCATTTGTTGAGTTAGTTGCGTATTGGTATTGAAAACAAAAACATCTTTCTGAACCTCATTCATCTTTTGATTCAAGATCACTATTTCGTGTTCTCTTTTATGGGTATATAAATTACTTAGCGACCAATTTAAACGTACCCCTCCAATACCGAAAAGAGCAAATTCATTATTGAGCATATTTAATCCTGGTTTTCCATAACCACCTTGGGCAAAGAGGCTCAGTCTGGGATTTGATTTTGCAGTCACCATTTGATTTTGAACATGCCAAAAGCTATCCTGATAAGCATATAATTTTAATTCCGGTCTATTGATGGTTGTATCAATCAGGTCTGCAACAATTGGTTTTTCCAACTTCACTGATTCACTTATGGATTGTTGAATAAACAAGGAAAGAACCTGAAGAAGTGCTTTTTTATTTGATTTCAATTCCACTACTCTTTGATCAGTTTGTAAAAGCTGCGCTTCAAGTACCAAAACGGCCGACTTAAAAACGGTTCCATTTGTTAATTGGGCAGTTACTGTATTGAGTCCGATTTGAATATTTTCTTTGGATAAATTGGCTTGACTTATCTGTGCATCTAATAATAAAACACCGAGATATAGTTGGTTGATTCGATCTTTCAATTTATACATTTCTACTTCAATTTTCTGATCATCTACCAACGAACTTCGATCCTGTAATTGCTTTTGATTTTTAATGATACCGCCATCATAAATCAATTGATTTAATTCGCCCCAGAATTTATATTGGTCTTTACTCAAAGGAGTAATATTGGCGCCGGCAATCGGGATTTTTATACTAGTAACATCCGACTGATAACTGGCTTGACCGTTCAAACTTAATTGAGGGAGGTAAGCGGTATTAATATTATCAATCGTTAAGAAAGCTGACTTACTAATTAAATCCTTTTGTTTAATCAAGGGATAATTGGCTCTTGCAAATTGATAGGCCTGCTCTAAATTAAGCGAGGAAATGGGGTTTTGAGAAAGGGATGGAATTGGCTGTAAGGTGATTACAAAGCCAGCCGACCCAATTATTAACCATTTAGTTAACTTACGCATAAAAAAATTATTTTCGAATCGAATTAATAATAAACTCAGCTACCAATACCTTTCTCTGTTCCATCAAATTTTTAAACTGTTCATCCTCAATACCTGTAAGTAATTTAAGCATTGGCTTAGCAATGAAAGGAAATGCACACATAGAAAACATATTCATGATTAAATGAATTGGGGGTATGGGATGAATAAGTCCATCTTTTGCACTTTGTTCTATAGATTCTTTGAATTTTCGAACGAATCCCGGTTTCTGTGCTTCAAAGAAATTTTTAATCCCCATTTCAGGATTTTTATTCATTTCATTCATTACAAATAGCGGTATATACGGATTTTGAATGATTACTTCAATATAGCTCGAAACAATGGAGCGCATTTTATCAAAGAAATTCAAGTCGGAATCCATCAATTTTTCAAAATGAGGAAATAGCTTTCCGGCTGTTTCACGAAATATCACTTCAAAAAGCATTTCCTTATTTTTAAAATAGTAATGCAGCATGGCTTTATTGATCTCAGCCTTATCAGCAATGTCCTGCATCCTGGCACCAGCAAGTCCTTTTTCAATAAAAACCTGCCTTGCTGCTATCAAAATTTTCTCTTCAGTACTTTTATCGTTTCGCTTCTCTTTCAAAAATTAACCATTTGGTTAACAAATCTAGCCAAAATATCATTCAGTCCTATTGTTTTTTCATTTTTTGAATTACTATAAAATATTTTGATGGATCTCTTTGACCTTATCAAACAAATTTTAACCATTGTAAAATATTGAATTGCAAATCATTAACTTCGGTTTTCTAGTTTAGAACACAAAAAGTATTTTTAATGTGTTTATTAAAATAATTAACCCATCATGCTAGCAGATAAAATTTTAATTGGCAAAGAACTTCCAGATAAAACACTTTGCTTCACTTTCGACGATGGGCCTGGGAAGTCTTCCAGCAAGAATTTTGGTCCACATACCATAGAAGTTGCAAAATATTTAAAAGAAGAGGGAATCGTGGCCACATTTTTCATGGTTGGTAAATTTATTAAATCATATCCCGAAGTAGTTCGTGAAGTTAAAAATTTAGGTCATATCATAGGTAGTCACACTTATAGTCACCCCGATATGAATAAAGAATTTAATAAAGGCAAAAACTTGGTTTCAGAGCTTTCAAAAACTGAAAACTTATTAAAAGAATTTGTAGATGATAATAACATTTATTTTAGACCTCCATTCGGAAGGTGGAATATTCCATTAAGTGAACAAATAAATAAGGAGCTCTCAACTAATTTAAATTATTGTGGCCCAATTGGATGGCATATTGATGGTTCTGACTGGTATTACTGGAGCAGCAGAGATGAAGATAGAGTCAAAAAATGTGTAGAGAATTATTTAAAATTGATTAGGTCTGAAAGAAAAGGAATTATTTTAATGCACGATTCCAGTGCAAATAGAAATTTCATTTGGGCATTTATAAGACAACGATATAATCAATCCCTTGAATTACTAAAAATAATTATACCAGTTTTGAAAAGTGAAGGTTATTCTTTTATTAGTTTAAAAGATATTCAATTTGAAAATTGACCCGTTCTAAAAAAAAAGTATTCAAAACTCCACTTGCAAAATTTATAAACTAAATAAAAGAAACGGAATATTCTTATAAAATAATTAGGGCTTTCTATCCAAGAAGAACGATAATGAAGCATTGTGCTAGGCTCAGATGCACTGTTCTGCTGGTCAAAGACTTGATTGAATTTGTTATAAAATAAACCTTTGGCTTTTTTTTGAACGAAAGAAAGACTCATTAGATAATCTGTTCTATCTCCCGTTACATTTTCTGCATATCTTCCGAATTTTTCAAAAAAGTTACTACGTCTTACATGAGGATGATCACTATAAAAATAGAATTTTCTATGATTCGCATACCAGGGTTCTGGATGGAAATCTAATAAAGAAAAATCTTCATCATATGGTTTAAGATAGGGATATCTGAAGTATGAATAATATCTAATAATATCAATATCAGGTTGATCTTTCATGATCTTCATAGACTTTTCAAAAAGGGCAGGAAATATTGGTCTTGGTAAAAAGTCTTCCTGAACATATAAAGTATATTCCGTTTTAACTGCATCCTGACCTTTGTTATTATTATTCCCTAAACCTTTATTTACAGGAGTTGTAACTAATCTAAATGAAAATTTTTTCTGTAAATCGATAACTTTTTCTAGATGCTCTGGTTTACTTCCATCATCAGTAACAATCATTTCTTCAAATGTACAATTCAAACTTTCAAACCGGTTTAACAAATTCTCTAATGAATTACTACGATTATAATGAGTAATTAATAAAGTAACCGAATTGAAATGATAACTAATATAAGGCATAAAAAAAATTGATAAATTCTAATTTGATATTTGAAATTTAAATATTCTACCAAATGGGATGATCATTTTAAACATTATAATTATATAAAATATTAAGTACATATTCGGCTGCAAATGTAACATATTAAACACACAAAAAAACTCACCAAATTCTTAATCAGGTCTACATATCCATAAATAAAGGAGTTTTTTTTGAAATTTAACATTAATATAAAACAACATGTGATTTTGCTAGAAATAAATCATCGCCTTTATGACTTTGCTAGTAGGATTTAATAAAGAGGAGAATAAGGAAGCCACTTCATTGAATGCTATTCTATGTGTTAAATAGTTTAATGGACCCACCCTTCCATGTTGAATTGCTGAGATTACTTGTTCAAAATCAGATTTTGTTGCATTCCTACTACTCATCAAAGTGGCTTCTCGTTTATGAAATTCTGGATGAGAAATAGAGATAGTTTCCTTTTGTAATCCAACAAGCACATATCTGCCACCATGTGCCAAATAGTTTATACCCTGATTAATGGCAGAAAGATTTCCAGTCGCATCAAAAACAACAGTTGGCATATCTGATTTTGTAAGTTCTTTAATTCTTTCCATTGCATTCTCTTTTACGGAATTAATTATAGTGGCAGTGCTAAATTGTTTCTTACAAAAATCTAAACGAAACTCATTAATATCCAATACAATTACATTTGCACCAGCAATATTTGCAAACTCAATAATGCCGATTCCAATAGGACCTGCCCCAATAATCAAAACATTTTCATTTGGCTGCACATTTGCTCTTCGCACTGCATGTGCGCCAATAGCAAGTGGCTCAATAAGTGCTAATTCATCCGCACATAAGCCCTTACCATGAATTAATGCTTCATTGGGAACAAGAATGTATTCACACATCCCACCATCTATATGCACTCCAAATACTGATATTTCAACACAACAATTTGGCTTCCCCATTTTACAAGCAATACAATGTCCACAATTAAAATATGGAATGATGGTTACCAACTCACCAACTAAAAAACCTGGAGCATTAGTTTCTACAATTGATAATGCCAGTTCATGACCTAAAATTCTGGGATAATTAAAAAAGGGTTGCGTTCCTTCAAATGCATGTAAATCCGTGCCACAGATTCCGATTCGTTCAACTTTTAAGATCGATTTTCCAGGTTCTTTAACGGGCATATCGATTTCAGAATATTCAAACGCTCCAGGACGTATACATGTAAGTGTTTTCATTTAGCAGATATTAATTTCAGCTTAATTAAAAAAGGGTATGATACTTAAGTAAATCTAATAATTTATTTTTCCTATTATTACCAAAATATTTAACCCACCTTTTATGAAAGTTTTCAATATCATCTTCATCCTTGTGTTTATTCTTTTTGCTGCGGTGCAGTATAATGATCCAGATCCTTACTTATGGATGCCAATCTATTTATACCCTGCAGTACTATGCTATCTGGCCATAAAGAATAAATATCCAAAAATTGGTTATTATATAGGGTTTACCATTTTTGGGGCCTATGCGATGTATAAAATGTTCGACGAAAATGGTATGATTGATTGGATCAGATATCATCAAGCAACTAGTATTGCTTCTACCATGAAAGCGGAGCAACCCTGGGTAGAAGAAACAAGAGAGTTCTTTGGATTGATCATTATACTTGTTGTTCTTGCAATCAATTTTATAAAAGGGAATAAAAGCATTTCCAAAAAATAAGGGCCGTTCTTTTCAGAACAGCCCTTATAAAATTCTAAAATTATTAATTACTTGCCCGCAAATTGAACAGAGGAAACAGCAACAGTAGCTGTTTCTTTATCTTTTCTTTTTGAAGTAATATAGATTTTATGCAAAGCTCCATCAGATACTGTACTAATGCTGATTGGCATCATTGCAAAATTCGCTTTTGCATTACCAGTTGGTAAGAATAAAGATTTACCTAACAGTTTACCATTTTCGGCATCTAAGTGTATTTCAAAATCTACCCCAATTTTTGGCGCAGCTAAAAAGCCCATCATGAAGGTCATTGATCCTACACCTGTTAGATCGATATCATCCAATGCAAACCATCCTGGTTGTGCTGGCGAGATCATCAAATTCATTCCATTATAATTAGCCACTGTAAATCCATTCATTTTTTCTTTTCCTGTAAATGAGATAGATGCAGCATTTAGCGCGGCACTATTTCTACCAGTAAGTGCTTTAATATTATTTCCACCCTTATCTGTATAACTTGCAGATAAAACCAAACTTGTGCCAGGCTTGGAATTTGCTGGAGGAACAATTGTTCCACTTGCTGGAAGTGAAGCCTTAGCAACATTCTTACTACTTAAGCCAACTACATATTGTATAATTTGTTTTAAATCTGATTCTGAAATATTTGGATGAGCTGCCATTGCTACATCACCCCAAACGCCTGCACCACCTTTGCGTATTTTTTGACTTAAATAAGTTACTACATCAGGACTCTTCGCATATTTTGCAGAAACCAGCGTGAATGCTGGTCCGATTGATTTTTCAGCCTCTTTATGACAGCTCTTACAATCCATGGTTTGTGTCAATACTTTTCCTTCAATATTTGCACCCACACCATTTGCTGCAATTGCAGCTTTATCATATCCTTGCATATAATCAACCGCCACATATAAATTAGCAGGATCTATTTTAGATGTGTCTCCTTTATCAGTTACAGAAACTGAATAGTTAATAGCCTGTCCAGGTAGGAAGAAAGATTTATTTCCACCTTTTAATTCAACAAGCACTTCAGGAGTTTCATTACCAGCAAAAATTTCTACAGCATTGCTTTTACTGACCGCATCTTTACTGTCTTTAATTTCTACAGATATTTTATAATCACCCGCAGTGTTGTAAGTATAGTTAATGAAAGGTTCTTTTGTTTCTTGCTTGGTTCCATTTCCTAAGTCCCAGGTATAAGACACTTTATCATTTTCTGGATCTTTTGCATCTACTGTTGCTTTTACTTTGAATGGTAAATTACCCGTTGCTTTATCAACTTTAATTCCACTGATCTTTGGCGCTCTATTTCCTCCTGTATATTCTATCACACTTAAACCTGCATCAGGATTTTTTGCAAACCAACCAGTTCCATATTCCAACAAATAGATTTTACCATTCGGCGCCACTTCCATATCAATACAATTATGTAAAGCGGTATGTTCCATAAAAGGTTCCATCTTATCAAAATCTCCATTCGGTCTCATCGTTACAGCTTTGATCCAACCACGCATCCAGTCATAAAAGAATAATTTTCCATTATAATAATCAGGGTAACGGGTTTCAGCAGGGAACATATCAGTATAATAAACAGGACCTGCCATAGCATTACGACTACCCGTACCTAGTTCAGGAAAATCAGGTGAATTTCCATAAGGATACCAAATAAATGCCGGCTGTGCAGGAGGCAATTCTTTTAAACCGGTATTATTTCTAGAATTATTTACTGGCTTAGCGGGATCAAATGCTGGTCCTGGAACACCAGTTGCATAATTAAATTCATGATAAGGAAAATTATTACCTACAAATAATGGCCATCCAAAAAATCCTGCTTTACGAGCTTGATTTAATTCATCATACCCTTTAGGTCCACGAGTTTTTAAACTATCTGAATTTGCATCCGGACCAACTTCACCCCAATACAGATTACTATTTTTCTGATCCACAGAAATACGATAAGGATTACGATCTCCCATAACATATATTTCTGGTCTTGTATTTGGAGTTCCTACTGGAAATAAATTTCCTTCAGGAATTTTTATAGTTCCATCATCGTTTACTTTGATACGCATAATCTTTCCGCGTAAATCGTTCGAATTACCTGATGATCTTCTCGCATCATATTGTTCGTGCCCAGGAACATCATTCAGTGGAGCAAAACTGCTACTCACATATTTAGCACCAGGCTCATCAAATGGAGTACTATTATCTCCTGCTGAAAAATATAAAAGGTTATCCGGACCAAAAGCGATAGAGCCTCCAGTATGACAACATATTTCGCGTTGTGATTTTACATCCAATATTACTTTCTCCGTTTTATTATCAATAGTATCATTCACAAAAGTAAAACGAGACAAACGGTTTACACTTGTATCGGCAGGACTATAATAAATATAGATCCAATGATTTTTTGCAAAATTCGGATCCTTGCATAAACCTAATAAACCCTCTTCTGCATTAACATTAGGAGTATGCAAAGTTTTCCAATACACGTTTAAAAATCCAACCTGTTTTACTTGCTTGGTATCTGCTTTGTATAATAACAATTCACCACGACGTTGAGCTACCATTACATCATAGTTCGGAAGTATCGTCATTTCAGTAGGTTCAAAAAATGTGCCCTGTACTAAAGATACTTTTGCAAAACGATCTTCATCAGGCGCATATTCTGATGTTGCTTTACTATAATTTAAATTTTTATTTTCACCTATAGCATATTGAATTCCACCTAACAAATGTTTGGTATAATTATCTTCTGTATAAGATTCTGCAGTATGCCCAAGTTCGGTATAAAATGCACGTCCACCATCATAGTCATGATACCATGACATTGGATGGTTTCCCATTTTATGTCCGCCTTTATAACTTGTTTCATCAATATTCATCAACACATGAACGCTACTATCAAGTTGTTTTCTGAAACTATAATATTCATCTGTTCTAGTCCAAACAGCAGGTAAATGTTTTGTAGCACCAAAGGTTTGATCTACCACATGTAATGTACCCTGTTGTACATTTGGGAATGTATCATTAATACCAGGATGATCAATAAAATAGTTGCCAACTAATCTGCCATACCAACCCCAATCATATTCTGTATCGGTAGCAGAGTGAATCCCAACAAATCCTCCACCTGCTTGAATGTATCTCTCGAAAGCTGTGCGCTGTCTATAATCTAATACATTACCAGTAGTACTCATAAAAACAACTGCAGAATAATTCTTTAAACTGTCTTCATTAAAAATGGAAGCATTTTCTGTAGTATCTACATCATACCCATTCTCTTTCGCTAATTTTTGAATAGCTGCAATTCCATTTGGAATAGAAGCATGACGATAACCAACAGTTTTACTAAAAACCAGTAACCGT
>Ga0194037_1000835_pt1 | contig 23792 bp, 25 predicted proteins | sample JunL306m_MetaG_FD_148653 | JGI IMG/M metagenome (GOLD analysis project Ga0194037, IMG submission 148653) | Anoxic zone freshwater microbial communities from boreal shield lake in IISD Experimental Lakes Area, Ontario, Canada - Jun2016-L304-6m | ecosystem: Environmental > Aquatic > Freshwater >...
ATTCGAAATGGCCAAAATAGACGAAGCCAAAGAAAGCTCAGTAATCCAGGTACTCGACAAAGCAGTAGTCCCCGAACAAAAGTCCAAACCAAAACGCACCATGATGGTCCTCCTGTCCGCCCTAGCCACAGGATTCCTAACCATCCTCTACGCCTTCATAAAAGAAGCCCTGAACAACCCCAAAAAAGACACCCAAACCGAAGCCCAACTCCAAGCCCTGAAAAACACCCTCCGCTGGAACTAACCACCTCCTTAAGGGTTGCCATACCGGCTGAATCGCATTCCATGAATAACTCCACCAAATACCTCGTCATCATCCTGATGCTAATCTGCCTGCCCTCTCTGGCCAGCGCAGCCTTGCCCAAAACCATCGACACCCTCGAGGTATCCACCGGCTTCCTGACATCAAAAAACACCCTCCCATTCTGGACATGGGTAAACCAAAACGGCCGAGTCCCCACTCAGCACTCAACACTCAGCACTCAGAACTCATTCTTCACCCGTCTACGCATAAATAAACACCCGAACACCGAAAAAGACATCGACTGGTTCTACGGCATAGACGTCACCGACCGCACAAACGCCACGCATGCACTGATCTTCACCGACGCCTACACCGGCCTCACCTATAAACAATTTCGCATCACCCTCGGCCGCAAAGCCGAAACCTTCGGCCTCGCAGACTCCCTGCTCTCATCAGGCTCCGAAGTCTACACCCAAAACGCCCCAACCATCCCCAAAATAGCCATCTCAACCAACGGCTACATCGACCTGACCGACTGGCTAGCCTTTAACGCCTATCTAGCCCATGGATGGATGGGCACCGATCAGTACGTAAAAAATGCCTACATCCACCAAAAATATTTCTATCTCCGTTTCGGCTCCTCAGACCCCGATAACGGCGTCAACTTCTTCACCGGTTTTCATGACATAGCATCATGGGGCGGCGACAACCTCCCATCATCATTCAAAGACTATCTAAACGTCTTCACCGGAAAAGGCGGAACAGTAGGCTCCATATACGACCAGCAAAACGCACTAGGCGACCACCGAGGCACCATAGAATTTGCCCTGCAGCAAAAAGATCCCGACCGCGACTGGTACCTCTACGCCCAAACCATGTTCGAAGACGCCAGCGGGTTCCGCTTCTGGTACCCGGGCGACCTCCTCTTCGGCGTCTCCATGATCAACAAAAACCCCGACACCCCAATCTCACGAATCAACCTCGAACTGCTCGACACCCGATACGACGGCAACTCACTCACACCCACCGACATGGACAACTACTTCAAAAACTTCGAATACAGCGGCTGGGTCCACCAGGGCTACGCCATAGGCACCCCATTTATCCCCTTCATACAAAGCGAAAACAACTGGTTCGAGCCACAAAACAAAGTCCAGGTAATCAACGTCAGCATCATATTGCACATCACCAAACACCTAAACCCACGTATCCGCCTGGCAAGAATCCAAAATTTCGGAAGCTTCGACAACCCTATACCCGAAAGCCAAAAAACCACAATATTCGCCACCGACATAACAAACACAACACCCATAGCCAAAACCTGGACCCTGACCCAGCAAATAGCCCTCGACGCCGGAAAAACCATCCACCCAAACCCGGCCCTGGGCCTGACCATAAAAAAACAAATTAACTAACCCCCCTCCTCTTCTTCTTCCCTCAGCACTAAGAACTCAGAACTTAATAAAATGACCCCTACCGAAATCTTCAACCCCAGCCACTTCATCCCCGGTCTGGCAACCGCACTGATCTCTGTACTGTTGGTCATAACAAAACGCTGGCACGGCCACTGTACCTGCGACCCGACCAACGGCATCCAGAAATTTCACGAATGCCACACCCCTCGAGTAGGCGGCATAGCCATCTTCTGCGGATTAAGCACAGCATGGTTCCTTTCTGCAACCACAGAATCCCAGCCCGAGTCACCACTCCTCGGTAACATGCTCATAGCCGGCATTCCAGCATTTGCCGCAGGCCTGACCGAAGACATCACCAAACGTGTTGGAGTCCGCATGCGCCTTTTCGCTACCATCATAAGCGGCGCCATAGCCATCATTCTCACCGGTTATGCACTCAACCGAGTAGATATCCAGGGCATCGACACCCTCCTCACCTATTTGCCACTTTCCATCGCATTCACCATATTCGCCGTAGCAGGCATGGCAAACGCAACTAACATCATCGACGGATTCAACGGTCTGGCCGCTGGAACCATGATCATCTGCTTCACAGCCCTCGGCTTCATCGCCTGGCAAGTCGGCGACCTACAGCTCGTCCATATATGTATTATCCTCGCCCTCGTCACCGCAGGATTCATCATCATAAACTATCCCTTCGGCAAAATATTCATGGGCGACGGCGGAGCCTACCTCCTCGGCTTCATGCTCGCATGGATAGCCGTCATGCTCCCTATGCGCAACCCCAAAGTATCAACATGGGCCCCATTCCTTATATGCAGCTATCCCTTTATAGAAACCACCTACAGCATCATCCGGCGTTACCTCAATAAAGCCGCAGCCAGTCAACCCGACGTATCACACATGCACTCCCTGATAAAAATCAAACTCATCAATGAGCTCCTCCCACAACTCCCAAAAAATCTACGCAACAGCATGGTCTCCCCATTCTGCTGGACCTATGTACTCATCCCTGTAACTATAGCAGTAACCAACTACAACCAGACACCAACACTCATCATAGCATGGCTAGGTACCATCGCCATCTACGCCATAATCTATACCACACTGACAAACCTGGATAAATCCCATGCTATCCAACAAGCAAATATTCCAAACCCAAACATAAATACACACCAATCTCCCTCAGCCCCATTACAAGCCAATACATAAACACCCCAACAACCCCGTGCTCCATCATCAGGTCTGTAGGGACGTCATTCCGGTAGCGCGTTAATCCTGTGGTTTATGCAACAGCCCTCAAAACACCCGCGCATATCCCAGCACTATCTCTCTAAACATGTCTTCCCTTAGAACTCACCACTCGGCACTATCTTTCCACTTTCTTTTGTTATCTTCAAGTTTTCTTAGTAATATATTCTTACTTCATTACTTTTTAAACTAACGACATGCTAGCTAAAATCACCAGTAAGAATCAATTGACCTTACCAAAATCGATCATAACCTCAATTGCTAAGACAGATTATTTCGAAGTGGCAGTTGAGAATGGTCGCATCATGCTTACCCCCGTTCGTATACAGCAGGCCGATGCGGTACGAGCTAAATTAGAAGCATTGGGTATTAATGATCATGATGTTCAGGACGCTATACAGTGGGCCAGAAAAACAGAAGCCTGAGCCATCGCATTGTTCTTGATACGAACTGCATTATTTCCGCACTGATATTTTCAAGAGGAAAGATGGCATGGTTGCGCCACAGCTGGCAATCCGGAGCTATCATTCCAATAGTCAGCAAAGAAACAGTCACCGAACTATTGAAAGTGTTGACCTATCCAAAATTCAAACTGACCAAAACAGAGCAATCATTATTACTGGCCGATTTTCTGCCCTACGCCGAAACAGTCACCACGCATGAGGTGCCGATGAACTTACCTGTAATTAGAGACCAAGCCGATCAAATGTTTATAACATTGGCAGTAGTGGCCAAAGCTGATGCATTAGTCACAGGCGACAACGATCTTCTGATTACAAAGGATAGCTTTACAACACCGCCAATCATGACCCTCAGCGAATTTCAGCAATGGAAAAACAGCTAATATTTCAGTAACCTCAAACACTATCTGTCAGCTCAGAACTCAGCACTCAGAACTTTCTTTTCGCAGCACCGAAAAACTCAAGAGTAATAAATTAGTTTTTTTAGTTATACTCTACACTGCAAACTATCTTAACCGGAGGTGTATCATCGCACAGGTTATATTATTCGCAACATTGAAGACGATTTGAAAATCCGTCTTAAGGTACGCGCCACCCAGCACGGTTGGAGTATTGAAGAAGAAGTATGCCAGATTTTGCGCACTGCCGTCACCGAAGCTTCTCCAACGCGCCAAAGACTCGGTTCACGGATTGCGGCACGTTTTGCCGGAGTTGGTTTACTCGAGCCCCTGCCTGAATTGCGAGGCCACACAATTGCTCCGATGGATTTTGGTGCATGATTATTTTTCGACACCAATGTTCTTTCGGCCCTGATGCAGCAACAACCTCATCCGACAGCCTCATTCTTCACTGCCAACTGCCAATTGCCAACAGCCAACTATCTTGCATTCCTTTGCCCACTATTTCTCTCGCTTTCTTCCGTTCTTAAAAAACCGAATAAAGTCTATATTTAGTCTTAATGTTACGTATTAACTTTAGGGAGTTGTCATGAAGCTATCAAACAAGATCCACCCGATATCTTATCTCAAGTCCCATGCCGCCGAGATTGTAAAAGACTTCGAAGACAATCGCAGTCCGCTTATCATCACCCAGAACGGTGAAGCCAAGATGGTTGTCATGGACATTCGTACCTATGAAGAACAGATTGAAACCATGGCTTTTTTGAAACTCATCCAGTTAGGCAAGAAACAGATAACCAAAGGGCAATTTCAGCCAGCTGACGATTTCTTTGCAGAAATGGACAAGGAAGAAGAGTAATGGCCCTATCAGTTTTCATTCTTGATGGTGCAAAAGATGATTATCGTGAAATTAGAATGAAAGCAGTACAAGATGGAAGTTCAACACTTCTTGATTTTGAAGCACTTATATCTTGAAGCTAAAGATTCATGAATTAGCAGGTAAAGAACTACACGAAGCAGTTCAATGGTATAACCAGTTACAGGAAGGGCTTGGTAAGAGATTTCAGCAAATGCTGCTTATTCAAGTAAACAAAATAAGGGAATAACCCGGAATGGTTCCCCAAAAAATATGCACTTCACCCCCAACATAACAACGCTCCTCCTCCGCCTCTGGCTCCACATCAGCCCAAGGCGGCGGGGGCAATTCGCCCTGCTCCTTGTATTGATGGTCAGCGCCTCATTTGCCGAAATTCTCAGCATCGGCGCCGTACTCCCGTTTCTTGCCGTCCTCACCGCCCCGGAACGGATATTCCAGCTCCCTGCAGCCCAGCCACTCATCCATGCCGCAGGCATAACCAGCGCAACCCAGCTTCTGCTGCCGCTCACCATCACCTTTGGCGTTGCCGCCCTCTTGTCAGGCGCAATGCGCCTGCTGCTCCTCTGGGCCAGCACACGCCTCTCATTCGCAACAGGCGCCGACCTCAGCATCAGCATCTACCGCCGCACCCTTTACCAGCCCTACGCCGTCCACGTCGCCCGCAACAGCAGCGAAGTCATCAACGGCATCTCAACAAAAGCCAACGGCGTCATCTATAGCATCATCGTGCCGCTCTTGACCCTCATCAGCTCCACCATCATGCTGATTGCCATCCTCATAGCCCTCTTGGCAGTTGACCCCATCATCGCTCTTGCAGCCTTTGGCGGATTTGGTCTCATCTACGCATTCATTATCAAACTCACACAAAACCAGCAGTTGCTCAACAGCCAGTGCATCGCCCGCGAATCAACACAAGTCATCAAATCCCTGCAGGAAGGCCTTGGCGGCATCCGCGACGTCCTGATCGATGGCAGCCAGGGAGCTTACTGCCAAATTTATCGCAATGCCGACCACCCCTTGCGTAAAGCTCAAGGCAACAGCTCTTTTATCAGCTCAAGCCCCCGTTTCGGTATTGAAGCACTTGGCATGATGCTCATTGCTCTGCTGGCATACGTCCTTGCCCGGCAACCCGACGGCATCGCCAAAGCTATTCCCGTACTCGGTGCACTCGCACTTGGTGCCCAGCGCCTGCTTCCCGTCCTGCAAGGTGCTTACAGCTCCTGGTCCGGCATACAAGGCGGGCAAGTATCCCTGCTCGACACGCTCGACCTGCTCGACCAACCCCTCCCCGACTATGTCGACCAGCCACCAGCCAAACCGCTTCCTTTCCAGCAGCAGATAGCCCTGAACAACCTTTCATTCCGTTACAGCAAGCAAACACCACTGGTACTTAACAACCTTAACCTGAAGATACCCAAAGGCAGCCGCATCGGCTTCATCGGTGTTACCGGCAGCGGCAAAAGCACCCTGCTCGACCTTATCATGGGCCTCCTGCAACCCACTGACGGCACCATCCAAATCGACACACAACCCTTATCTGCAGGCAACAACCGCGCATGGCAGGCACATATTGCACACGTCCCCCAAGCCATCTTCCTTGCCGACAGCACCATCGAAGAAAACATAGCCTTTGGCGTACCAAAATCGAAGATCGATCACACCCTCGTCAAGCAAGCCGCAGAGCAAGCACAAATAGCCGACATCATCGAAAGCTGGCCAAAAAAATACAAAACCTTCGTCGGCGAACGCGGCATCCGCCTCTCCGGAGGCCAACGCCAACGCATCGGCATCGCCCGTGCACTCTACAAACAAGCCAACGTCATCATCTTCGACGAAGCCACCAGCGCCCTCGACAACGAAACCGAACAGGCCGTCATGCAAGCCATCGAAAGCCTCGGCAAAGAGCTTACCGTGCTTATCATAGCCCATCGCCTGACAACCCTGAAAAACTGCACACAAATCGTGGAACTTGCCGATGGTGGCATCAAGCGGACTGGTACCTACGCTGAAATAATTTCAAAAGAAAAAGCCCTTAAGAAATCACCCTATGCACCAACATATTAAACACTACACCGCCAAGGTCACCCAAGCCCTAACCCATGACGCTATGTCTCAGGTACAAGAGCTCGGCGAAGCCTTGCGTCATGCGTGGACGAAGGGCCAAAGTACCTACATCTGCGGTAACGGTGGTAGTGCAGGAAATGCAATCCACCTTGCCAATGACTTTCTCTATGGTGTTGGAGTTAAAAACGGCGGAGGAATGCGTGTCGAAGCTTTAAATGCAAATCCTGCGGTTATCACCTGTCTCGCCAACGACATCGGTTACGAAAATATCTACTCAGAGCAACTTAGGGTCAAGGCGCACCAAGGTGACGTGCTTATTGTGTTGTCAGGCAGCGGCAATTCTCCCAACGTTGTCAAAGCGCTCGAAATAGGCAACTCTATCGGGATGAAAACTTTTGCCATTCTCGGATTTTCAGGTGGTCAATGTAAAGATCTGGCTCAATGCCCGATTCACTTTGAGATTGATGATATGCAGATTGCTGAAGATTTGCAGCTCATCGTGGGTCATATTTGTATGCAGTGGCTTTGTGAGCAGGATATTACTATTCATAAAAATAACGTTCAGATGAGGACCAATAATGGCCGATAAGTATTCTATAGATAATCATAAGCTAATCTACCATCCAAAGCGTGTTGCTCAATTGCTTGAAGTTGGTGACGATTGGGATAAAGCTAAATCAGTGTATCCCATCTATCTGGAGATCTCTCCGGTAGGAGCATGCAACCATCGCTGTGTATTTTGTGCTGTTGATTATATCGGTTATAAAACCAATATGCTCGATGTCGATCTGCTTAAGCTTCGACTACAAGAAATGGGGCGCTTAGGAGTCAAAAGCATTATGTACGCTGGCGAAGGCGAACCAATGCTTCATAAGCGGATTCATGAAATTGTAAGGGATACAAAGGAAGCTGGGATTGATGTCTCATTTACAACAAATGCGACAATAATAAGCGATCAGTTTTTGAATGAAGCGCTGCCATTAGTTTCCTGGATTAAGGTTTCAATTAATGCGGGAACCGCAAAGACTTATGCGGCTATTCACCGTACTAAAGAACCCGAATTTTCTAAGGTTATAGAGAATCTAAAGCGGGCTGTGGTGGCTAAGAAAGCAAAAAAGCTGGACTGTGTTTTAGGAGCGCAGGCGCTCTTGTTGACCGAAAATGCTGAGGAAATGGGTAAGTTGGCCGAAATATGCCGCGACGAAATTGGTCTCGATTACCTCGTTGTAAAACCCTATTCACAACACATGTACAGCAAGACACATGTGTATGAATCTATTGACTATAAGCAGCATTTGGAAATGGCACACGAGTTGGAGTCCTATAATACCGAAAACTTTAGTGTGGTTTTTCGTGGACATACCATGAAAAAGTATACAGAGGATGACAGATATTCTAAATGCTATTCTACTCCTTTTTTGTGGGGCTACATCATGGCTGACGGTTCCCTCTACGGTTGCAGCGCTTATCTACTCGACAAACGATTTGAATACGGAAACATTAATGAACACTCTTTTCAGGAAATCTGGGAAAGTCAAAAGCGCCGCGAAAATTTTGAATACATTCGTCATGAGCTCGATATAAAAGAGTGCCGTCGCAACTGCCGTATGGATGAGATTAATCGCTATCTGCATCGCATACAAGAAGGTTCAATCGCTCATGTCAACTTTATCTGAATAAAGCAACACTTATGAAAACACTAGTTACCGGCGGTTGCGGGTTTATCGGAAGCCACCTTGCAGAAATGCTTCTCGAATTAGGTCACGAAGTTGTCATTCTTGATAATTTAGCCTGCGGCCGAAAGGAAAACCTCAAAACTTTCGAATCGAACCCCAAACTTTCCTTTCATCAGGTCGACGTCTGCGATCGTTCAGCAATACAGGGCTATTTCAACGCTGTCGATTGGGTTTTTCACTTGGCGGGCCTTGCTGATATTGTTCCATCAATTGAGCAGCCTGACAGTTATTTTCAGGTCAATGTAAGTGGGACGCTTAATGTATTACAGTGTGCTCGCGATGCTGGCGTCAAGCGTCTTGTCTATGCGGCATCATCTTCTAGCTATGGTATTCCTGATACCTACCCCACGCCCGAGTCATCGCCAATCGATGCTCAATATCCTTATGCCCTGACAAAATACATGGGTGAAGAATTGGTATTGCATTGGTCTAAAACCTATAAGCTGCCTGCCATTGCGTTACGGCTCTTTAATGTTTACGGTCCAAGATCACGAACAACAGGGGCTTATGGAGCTGTATTTGGAGTGTTTCTTGCACAGAAACTGAATGGGAAGTCTTTTACCGTTGTTGGAGACGGTACTCAAACACGCGATTTTACGTATGTTACCGATGTGGCAAGTGCATTTATCAAAGCAGCACAGTCTCACGTCAGTGGCGAGGCAATCAATGTGGGGAGTGGGGATCACTATAGTGTTAATCGGCTTGTGGAATTATTAGGTGGTCCGATATCATACATACCTAAACGCCCAGGTGAGCCTGATTGTACTTTTGCTGATACGTCAAAAATCAAAAAATTACTTGCTTGGGAGCCAAAAGTTGCTTTTGAGACGGGTGTTGATAATATGCTCAAAAGTATTCAGAACTGGCAGGATGCTCCCGTTTGGGATGCCAACTCAATAGGTCAGGCCACATCAACATGGTTTAAGTATTTAGGAGCAAAAGATGGTGCCGAAACCCAATTATAAAATTTTAAACTGTCAACAAAAATTTGATGGCATTAGATATAAGAAAGACAGATAGTCTGTTACTATTTCGTTCTATGTTGCGTATTCGGCGTGTTGAAGAAATTTTGGCTGAGAGATATGCTGAGCAGCAAATGCGTTGTCCCATGCACTTGTGTATTGGACAGGAAGCTATTGCCGTCGGCGTTTGTGCATCTCTGGAGCCCACAGATCTAATTTTCAGCAATCATAGAGCTCATGGGCATTACCTTGCAAAAGGGGGAAGTCTTTCTGCTATGGTTGCCGAATTGTATGGAAGAAAGGGTGGTTGCTGTGGTGGGCGTGGTGGTTCTATGCACCTTATAGATTTAAGTGTTGGTTTTATGGGTTCAACTCCGATTGTAGGTGGTACAATTCCGCTTGCTGTTGGTGCAGCTTGGGCATCCTCGCTTAACCAAAGCAAGCAGGTCACCGTAGTGTTTTTTGGAGATGGATGCTTTGAAGAAGGTGTTGTTCACGAATCCCTCAATTTTGCTGCGTTACACAAACTGCCAGTAATATTTGTATGTGAAAACAATGATTTTTCAGTCTACACCCGGCGGAACGCTAGACAGCCGGATAGACCAATTTTTGAACTTGCAAAAGCACATGGTCTGGATGCCGATGTTGGCAACGGCAATGATGTTGATGAGGTTCTAAATATTTCAAGATTAGCTGTAGAAAAAGCAAGGGAAGGATTAGGCCCTCAGTTCCTTGAATTCAGGACTTATCGCTGGCGCGAGCACTGTGGTCCCAATTATGACGATAATCTTAATTATCGAACAACTCAGGAAATCAAAGTAGGGATGAAAGATTGTCCGATCGAAGGATATAAATCAAAGATCGAAAAGGAACAAAGTTCATTCGGAATAATCGTGTCTCAGTATGAAGAACAAATTAAAGAGGAAATTGCTTTAGCTTTTGACTTTGCATTTTCAAGCGAAAAACCAACGCTTGTTGACGCGGAGGGCAAGGTTTATGCATAATAGTGAAGGTCGGAATATCTCTTTTGCTGAAGCAGTTCGTGAGGGCCTTGATCAGGCAATGCAAAATGATTCTCGTGTTATTGTGATTGGAGAAGGTGTTCCTGATCCAAAAGCGATATTTAATACCACAGCAGGGTTGCTTGAAAAATACGGGAATGCTCGAGTTTTTGATATGCCGCTTGCTGAAAATGGTATGACTGGCGTTTGTATCGGGGCGGCACTTGCAGGGATGCGACCAGTTCTTGTTCATCAGAGGGTTGATTTCGCATTGCTATCTATGGATCAATTGGTTAACAATGCAGCTAAATGGCATTACATGTTTGATGGACAAGCCTCTGTTCCGCTTGTTGTTCGTATGATAGTCGGCAGGGGTTGGGGTCAGGGGCCCCAACACTCTCAAAACTTGCAGGCAATGTTTGCCCAGATTCCCGGCTTAAAGGTCATTATGCCAATGAGTGCGCATGATGCTAAAGGGATGCTGATTTCCGCCATTGAGGATGATGGTCCCGTACTCTTTATTGAGCATCGGTGGCTGCATCATGTTAAAGATAGTGTGCCGGAAAATTATTATCGGGTGCCACTGGATAAGGCGAGAGTGCTTCAAGTGGGAAATGCTGTTACCGTTGCGGCTTTTTCCTATATGGCACTTGAGTCTTTGGTTGCGGCTAAAGCACTTAAATCTTCAATGGGTATTGATATCGAGGTTCTTGATATGCGAAGTATCCGTCCGTTGGATATTGATGCAGTTGTTACATCAATATCCAAAACAGGACGATTGATTGTTGCTGATACGGCATCTCGTACTGGGAGTATTGCTGGAGAACTGATTGCCCAGGTTGTTGAGTCCAGCTTTCATGAACTAACATCGCCACCTGTAAGGATTGCATCCCCTGATCATCCTGTTCCAACGTCGCATTTTATGGCTGAGGGGTATTATCCTGTACCACAGACTATAGCTGATGCAGTCGTCGAGATGATCGGTATGGAAACTGATTCGGATCGTTACCGTCAATTGTGCTTCGAGTTACAGGATAACAGACCTCACGATATACCCAGCCGCGATTTTTCGGGTCCATTTTAATGTTTGGAGAATAGTACATGTCAGATTGTCCGGTTTGTTCTTCACTTGGTTCTGTATTCAAGGTTATCGCTTCTTTTGGTGGCGATTACTCTATTCACAAATGCACTACATGTCGTTTGGAGTATGTAGGCCCTATGCCATCCGCACAGCTCTTACATGATTTCTACTCTTCTTATGAAGATGTGCGTGCAGGTACAGAGGTCTTGAAGCGAAACGCATCAAGAAACATTGATCGTCTTATTCCGCTTGGATTGACAACGCAATCAAAACTATTGGATTACGGAAGCGGTAAAAATATTTTTGTTTCTGGTTTCGGGGGGGGGCGAATTTGTTTTCATATGACCCACATACTATTAATAATGATATCAGTGTTTTGAGAAATGGATATTATGATATTATCACCGCGTGGGGCGTGCTTGAGCATGTTACTGACCCTCTGGATTTGGTGAAATTATTGCATGCTCTGCTTAAAAAAGGGGGCTATCTTGTTATGACAACGGTCGACATAGACGGAGTCATCCCCTACCGGTTTAAACCGCCTGAACATTTAACGTACTGGACCCATGAAGCAGTTTCCAGTTTGTTCAAGTCGTCCTTTTTTGATTTCATAAGTTATGATCCATATTTTATGACACAGGATAAAAAAGTCTATATGGATATTATATTACGTACCCTGCCCTCTGAACTCAAACAAACTGTGCACTATGAAGCCATGCCTGACTTTGTGGATGTTCCCACCAATGAAGTCTGGATCATCGGCAGGAAACAGTGACAACTCTGTCAAGGTTTTCATGCAACACGTTCTTAATTCAAAACAAGAGAGAAGCTGAAATTATGAATGGCAATCATTGCTACGCCAGTACAGTTACACCCCAAACAAGCAACCGATGGCAGCAAATGTCTGATGATCAGCGCTTGGAGCTTGTTAATCAAGCGATAAATTTAAGTCAGACTGAAAAAAACAGTATTCTTGTGCCGATAGAAACCATGCCGGATGGCCAATTAATATTCAGATTTCTTGAGCCGATTGGTGCCGAGAGGCGTGGTACCATTTTGCTGGATCTTGAGGAGTTTTTAAAGAAAGAAGTGGATGAGGGACTTACCGTTTGGATTGAAACTCTGGATGATCGGAACTCATTAAGGCACTTGCGCGGTGTGGGGGTAAACGTATGAGTTCAGAAGTTCAAACGCGCGAAGGCGCTCTGATTCTTGATTCCCACAAGCTTTCTTACCATATGGATCGAGTTTTGGCATGGGAGGCCGGTGACCGGATTGCACCAGTAAGTGTTGATATGTCCTTGACTCGCTCCTGTGGGGCAATGTGTTCCTTTTGTTACGCAATGATGCAAGAGTCACAGGCTCGTAGCAGCATCGGTACTTCTGAGGCACTAAATCTTCTTGATGACTTTGCTGAAATCGGGATTCGAAGCGTCTCCTTGGTTTCGGATGGTGAAAGCTCTTTGTCAAAAGCCTATGTTCCATTTATTCAGCATGCAGCTAAGCTGGGAATTGATGTTGCCAATGCGACTAATGCTTGGGAGTGGGAGCCGGAGAAGATCGAACAGGTTTTGCCGCATTTAACCTGGGTACGCTTCACGGTAGCTGCCGGTCGTCCGGAAAGTTATTCCAGCATTATGTATAAAGGCCCTGAGCATACAGCCGTATTTGACAGGGCAATAAAACACATTCGGTATGCTGTTGAGCTCAAAAAACGTCATCAATTGCCGGTTACTCTTGGCATTCAGATGGTTTTGATGCCGCATCTCAGAGACGAAATTATCCCTTTTGCGCAGCTTGGTCTTGATTTGGGTGTGGATTATGCCGTTATAAAACATTGTTCAGATGACGAGCAGCATACTCTCGGTATTGATTACAGCCAGTATGACAGTATGTATGATTTACTCACACAGGCAGAGTCGATGAGTAGTGAGCAGACGAAAATTATTGTTAAATGGGATAAGATCAAGGATGGGGATAAACCTTCCTACCAGCGTTTTTATGGCCCACAGTTCCTTTTACAGATCAGTGGCAGTGGACTGGTAGCTCCATCGGGAATGTTTTTTAATGCCCGTTATTCAAAACTTCATATTGGAAATTTTACGGAAGAACGATTTATCGATATATGGAAATCCGAGCGCTACTGGAGAGCCATGAACTACCTTGCATCACCGGCGTTTAATGCCCAGACGATGATGGGAACCCTGCCTATTCAGCACTATGTCAGCATTGCGCTTGATAACCACGCAAAGGGTATTAAGCCAATACAACCAAGTATCGGCACAAAGCCACTCCACGTTAATTTCCTGTAATCAGATTTTATAAAAAGAAGTTATAGTCTGTGCCAAATAAAACTGTTTTTGTTTCCGGACATTTTAATGTTCTTCATCCTGGTCATCTTCGCTTGCTTCGTTTTGCAAAAGAATGCGGTGATCGTTTGATTGTAGCTGTCGAAAGCGATCGAATAGCCGGAGATGCCGCACATGTACGTGAGCATCTGCGTCTTGAGGGTGTACAAAGCATTAGTTGGGTTGATGAGGCTTTTCTTGTTGACGAGCCCATTGTCGAGACAATTAGTCATCTGCGACCCGATGTCGTTGTCAAAGGTAAAGAGCATGAGTTGCGGTATAATCCGGAAATGGTTTTACTGGAAGAGTATGGTGGGCGATTGTTATTTAGTTCGGGGGAGACTGTTTTTTCTTCACTTGATTTGATTCGCAAAGAGTTTAAAGAGCTTGATGTTCGTTCAATTAGTTTGCCTGATGCATATCTTGCGCGTCATGCCATTAATCCGTCCAGATTGGTTGATGTACTTCACAAATTTTCACAATTGAAGGTCTGTGTTATTGGTGACCTTATTATTGACGAGTACATCACTTGCCAGCCGTTGGGAATGTCTCAGGAAGATCCGACTATTGTTGTCACCCCTATTGATGTTGTTCGCTTTATTGGTGGAGCTGGTATAGTAGCAGCTCATGCAGCAGGTTTAGGGGCAAGTGTCCAATATGTTTCAGTAACTGGCAAGGATCTTGTCCGTGAATTTGCACTTGCAGAGCTTACTTCGATGGGGGTAATTGCACGGTTACTGGTTGATGACAGTCGTCCAACAACATTGAAACAGCGCTATCGTTGTAACGGTAAAAGCATGTTACGTGTCAGCCATCTTCATCAAGGGGCAATCTCGTTGGCTTTGCAAAAAGAGATGCTCGTAGAAATAGAGCAGGCAATGGATGGCGCTGATCTGCTCGTTTTCTCCGATTTTAATTATGGATGCCTGCCTCAGCCACTCGTAGAGCAAATTATCTCTATGGCTCGGAACAAAGGCGTTATGCTTGCAGCGGATAGTCAGTCCTCATCTCAAGTGGGTGATATAAGCCGTTTCAGTGGTATGAATCTTATTACCCCGACTGAACGAGAGGCACGCATCAGCACTCGCAATCGTGAGGACGGTTTGGTCATATTGGCAGAACAACTCCGGCAGCAAGCCTCTGCTCACAATATTCTGCTTAAACTGGGTGAAGAGGGGCTGCTGATCCATGCAGGCAACGGCAAAGCTGATGATTGGTTGACTGACAGAGTCGATGCCCTTAATTCTTCGCCCAAGGATGTTGCGGGCGCAGGGGATTCTTTATTGATTACCAGTGCCATGACGCTCGCCTGTGGTGGCAATATCTGGGAAGCGGCCTGCTTGGGATCCCTGGCAGCCGCAGTGCAGGTTGGTAGAGTGGGTAACACTCCGCTTCTCGTAAAAGAATTAATACAGGAATTGGTCTGATGCGTGCAATTCTTCTGGCCGCAGGCTGTGGTACCCGGCTACGCCCAATAACCAATACGATTCCAAAATGCCTGGTACAGATAAAGGGCCAGCCGTTGTTGGAAATATGGCTTGATCGATTGACTCTTGCCGGTATGGGGCCGTTTCTGGTAAACACCCATTATCTCGCTGAGCAGGTTGATGCTTTTATTGAGAGCAGTCGGTATAAAGATCAGGTCACTCTGGAGTATGAGCCTGAATTGCACGGAACTGCTGGTACCTTAATCGCAAATCTGGATTTTTTTAAAGGCCAGGATGGAATGCTTATTCATGCAGATAACTACTGTCTTGCTGATTTTTCTGCCTTCGTTCAAGCTCACGAACAGCGGCCCGCCGAATGTGTTATGACTATGATGACCTTTCAAACTGATACGCCATCGACTTGTGGAATTGTAGAATTAGACGGACGTGGTGTGGTAATCGGATTTCACGAAAAAGTTGCGAAACCTCCGGGGAATCTCGCTAATGGTGCGATATATATTCTTTCTTCTGAACTTCTTGAGAGATTGGAATATGACTTACATAGCGTGAAAGATTTCAGCACTGAAGTTCTGAACAGATTTGTTGGTCAGATTTATACTTATGAGACAAAAGGTGTTTTCCTTGATATTGGAACACCGAAGAGTTATGAACAAGCAAATAAGCTGTAAAGGTATTATTTATGATAATTGTTAATAGCTTACAGGAATGCATTGAACTTGAATCGTTGTATGATAAAATAATAATAGACACAAGTTACGGTAGGGAGTATAAGTTTATTTATTACAATTCACTTGGATTAGGAAACTTAATAACTCCGTTTATAGGAGCTAATTGTATCTCTGGATGTACAGGTGGTAAAGAAATAATTTCACCATTGCAGAACAGAATAAGGCCGGCACAAAAAAATATTTTTTCTTGGTATGCTCGGAGTGATTTTGGATTGGACGTGCCGAAAAAAATAATTCAAAGGTTACAGTATCGAGACTCCTCAATTAATAATTTATTAAGCTACATTGATAACGATAGGAAAGTGCTTCATCTTTCTACTCATTTAGTAAATGTAGATATGGAGTATCTTAAAACTGTAAAAGCGAATGAAATTTATTTTGATTATTTAGGATTAAAAAAAGCGTTTAATATAAATGTATTTAAAGGGTCTAAGTTACTAAAACGACATAAAAAAAATCATATTGGTTTGCATATTAGAAGAGGCGACTTTAGTACCGCGCTATTATCAGATAAAAAAAATACGCCTAACACAAGCCCGGATATATCATTTTATACAAATATACTGCATAAGTTAGAATCATTTGGATTTATCGATAACATTGTAACAATATATTCTGATCAATCGTATGAAAAAATTAATCGAGATATAGCAAAATTCCCGCAGAACAATACCTATAAGATATCAAATCCATATAATAGTGCCAGCGCAATTATAAATGATATGATGACCTGTGATATTTTGGTTCAAAGTAATTCTACTTTATCTACATGGGCAGGTATTCTATCCGGTATGGTATCAATTTACCCTAATGACTCTACGCCATATTCAGCGCATCTATATTTTGAAAATTTTATTAGTGATGATAATATATCAAAATCTAATTTTCTAAATTTAAAATCGATATCGAAATAATTTCTTAACTATGATCATTGTTAAATCCATAAGAAATAAATATAAAAATAATAGTAAGGCGCAACTATTGTATCATGTTGTTCGTTGGTTTTTTTTGAAATCTTATAGAAAAAATTATTCCCTAATAGATGCTGGGGACAAATGGCATCGTACAGTCTCATATTATTTAGCAGATAAGGTATATTTTATATTTAAACCTATTGTATCTTTATTTGAAAATAAAAAAATTCTATTTTCAATAAATAATATTAGTCATGCAACTGGGCATGTATATCCTGAAATAGATTATTTGTATAGGTTAAAGTGGTTAAGTAAAATCGATAACAATTATAAGATATATTGTGTATGGCCTAAAAGTCATGTTTCTGCCGGTTTTGCCAAGTCTCAAAAAGATAACGAAATAAAGTTTATATTAAGTGGTCTTTTGCATGTTTTAATTTACCCGCTATTAATAAGATATCCTAAAATTGCTATTTCGACAAGCCAGTCTAATTTAAATCATAGTCTTCATTACGATAATAATAACCGCGCAGTATTTGGTGCAAGTATTTCATACGTAGATACTTTTCGCGTTAGGCAAAAAGAATATGCAATTGTGCGCTCGTTATCCCAAGAGTATTACCCTTTGTGTATAAAGCAAGAGCTCACAAAACCATTAATTGATTTAATAGGTAATGAAAAATATTTTGTTATTCAAATAAAAGATCAGTCTGTCAATGCTACATACAAGCCTGTAAATCCAGAGACATATATTTTAGCTATTTCGGAAATGAAAAAAATGGGGCATGCGGTTGTTTTTGCAGGTAGAGAGGTTATGCCTTCTTACTTCGCTTTGTTAGGCGTCATAAATTATTCTCAATCTCCATTCGCAAGCGCATATCATGATTACCTCTTAGTTTTAAATTCAGCTGGTGTAGTTGCGTCAGCATCCGGGTTCTGTTTTATCGCCGATACTCTTGGCGTTCCTTTATTAAGTCTTAATAATTGGCATATAAATGGCTATCCCGGTGGCAAAACAATACAAATCCCATCTCTTCTTAATTTGAACGGCATTCCTCTTAAATTTATTGAACAATTAGAGTATGCGTATCAACGTGGTCAAATATCTCCTAACGGAAAAAAAATAGATCAGAATATTGTATGTTATGACGCAACTAGTCAAGATATTCATTCCGCATTTTTAGAGTTAGTTGACTGCGCTAGTAAAAATCAATATCCCCCTATGACTCCGTTGCAGTTGAAATTTAATAAATTGTTCCCATTGGATATTATGTCAAGTCAATTATCTCGGGTATCAAATCAATTCCTTATTAATAATATGGATAGATTTTAGGAATATTTTAGTATATATTATGTAAATAAAATTATGTGAATGATTAAGAAAAAGTTACTTAAAATTATTCCTCAGAAAATAATTGATTTTATTCGGGTGAAAAAAATAATTTATTTTGATGGCTATTGTACAAAGTCATATGCTCAAGAAGGAGAAGATATTGTATTAAATAGATTCTTTAAAGGGAAACGAAATGGATTCTATGTCGAAGTAGGTTGCCATCACCCTTTTCGGTTCTCAAATACAAATCTTTTTTACAATCTAGGATGGAGAGGTATCTGCATAGATCCATTGCCTGGTACGAAATCTCTTTTTAATAAATGGCGGCCTAAAGATATAGTATTAGAGTGTGGTGTATCTTCTGTAAATGGCGATTTAGAGTATTTTATGTTTAATGAGCCAGCCTTAAATACGTTCGATTGCGAAACGGCTAAATTACATGATGGTTTAGAAAGTTATAAAATCATCCAAAAAAGGAAAATCCCTGTAAATACTTTAACATTTCTATTAGATCAATATCTGCCAAATGATGTTATAAATATTGATTTCTTTTCCATTGATGTCGAAGGCCTTGACATTGAAGTGCTTAAGTCAAATAATTGGATTAAATATAGGCCTAAATTGGTTATAGCTGAATCCCTATATAGTGAATTGGGTATGATAACATCTGATCCTGTTTCATTGTATTTAAAAGAACTTAATTATACTCCTTATGCAAAAACGGGAAACAGCGTAATTTACGTAAACGAATAGAAAAAATGAAGTTACATCTTGGTTGCGGATCACGATATATACCCGGCTATGTGCATATTGATGCAATTGACTACCCACATGTTGACCACGTGACGACGATTGACAACTTATCCTTCCTTCCAAATAATAGCATAGAGGTCATTTATACGTGCCATGTGCTAGAACATTTTAAGCGTAAAGAGGTTGAGCGGGTTCTAGTTGAATGGAATCGTGTATTACAACCTTGTGGCGTGTTAAGGATTTCCGTGCCGGACTTTGCCAAGTTATGTGATGTATATCAATGCTATGGGAAGCTAGAGATGGTAGTGGGTGCAATATTTGGTCGTGGGGACTACCTCTATAATATTCATTACAACGTTTTTGATTTTGATTCGTTAAAAGAGGTGCTAGAGAAAACGGGTTTCACTAATGTTCATCGTTATGATTGGCGTGAAACAGAACATGCTGATATTGACGATTATTCACAAGCATACATTCCACATATGGATAAGGAAAATGGGATACAGATTAGTCTAAATGTCAAGTGCAGCAAACCCGTATAATTAGTGAAGTGGACGCAGCCGTTAGACAAAAAGTAGCTCAGTTTAAGTTGTAAACCCGACCTGTTTATGCAGCGGAAAGGCGGTGCCCCTCTTTTGCCGTTAGCTCTTCTGTCTGCTTGTTCTTCTTGCTGTACTTGTCAACTATTCTTGCTCCACCTCCGCTGGTTGCCCGGTAAACTTTATCAGGTGTTCTATAGCCCAACAAGAGATGCATCCTCCCATCATTGAACAGTAAAAAATATTACTTTAATCCGCACTGTAATTCTGTTGCGGAAGCGTTGCCTTTAAGGTAAACATCCTCATGTTTGACACTCCGAACATAGCCTTTCGACAAAGATGTTTTCCAGTGCCCTGCCACGCACAACCATGCTGATACTGATGGTAGGGTGTTCCGTCAGAGCCCCGATAAAGGCGGTACTCGGAAACTTAGCACCCTGCTCAATATTGAAAGACTTCAGGAGCCCAATATTTCCGTAAGGCCTCTTGCAAACAGTCAACGCAAAAGGTGTTTACCATTGAGTTTGATAACCACCATGAGAGTACTTTTGGGAATACCAGTCAATGACTGCCACCAGATACACTATTTAGTGGGAAATTTATGGGTGTTAATCTGCAGTCTTTCGGACTTTGTAAATGCCTGCAAAATCGCAGGTCAATCATTCCGAGAATGGTAAAGATTTTTATAGATCAGCGTATTATAGTGTGAAACAAAAAAAATTTAAATGCTATGTTCACGTTGCAGAATAAAAGATCAGAAAAAAAAAATATCAATGCATAAAAAAATACTTGTCACAGGTGGTGCAGGATTCCTTGGCTCACACCTTTGCGAACGTCTTTTGAACGAAGGCCATGAAGTAATCTGTGTTGATAATTATTTTACCGGCAACAAGGAAAATATAGCGCACTTACTCGGTAACCCCTATTTCGAGTTTATCCGTCACGATGTCACGTTCCCGCTCTATTTAGAGGTCGATCATATCTACAACCTTGCATGCCCAGCTTCTCCAGTGCATTACCAGCATGACCCGGTTCAAACCACAAAAACAAGTGTACACGGCGCTATCAATATGCTCGGTTTAGCAAAACGACTGAACGCTCGTATTCTGCAAGCCTCAACCAGCGAAGTGTACGGTGACCCGGAAGTGCATCCACAGACTGAAGGCTATTGGGGAAAGGTTAACCCCATAGGCATTCGAAGCTGCTACGACGAAGGTAAACGCTGCGCCGAGACCCTGTTCTTCGATTACCACCGCCAGCACAATCTGGATATCAAGGTAGTTAGGATATTCAACACCTACGGACCACGGATGCACCCAAATGATGGGCGCGTTGTCAGTAACTTCATTGTCCAGGCACTCAAGGGCGAAGACATCACCATTTATGGAGATGGCAGCCAGTCACGCAGTTTCTGCTATGTTGATGATTTGATTGAAGCCATGCTGCGTATGATGAAGACACCTACAGGTTTCACTGGCCCTGTCAACATTGGCAATCCCAGTGAATTCACCATGCTGGAGCTGGCCGAAAAAGTTATTGCTCTCACAGGCAGTCAATCAAAACTTGTTTTCTGTCCACTTCCCTCAGATGACCCTCGCCAAAGGCAACCAGATATATCGCTTGCCCGTAAAGAACTCGGCTGGCAACCCAAAGTCAATCTCGAAGATGGCTTAAAGAGCACCATCGCTTACTTTAGAAACAAGTTAAAGGAAAACTGATTACATGCAGAGTGCAGTACTTTTTATTGTTTTTAACAGACCCGACACTACCCGACAAGTCTTTGAAGCTATTCGCGCAGCAAAACCACCACGCCTTTATGTAGCTGCCGACGGGCCAAGGGCCGACAGGCAGGGCGAGCGGGAGAGGTGTGAAGAGGTAAGACGTATCGCCACAGCAGTTGATTGGGATTGTGAGGTAAAGACACTTTTCAGGGAGAAGAATATTGGGTGCAAGATTGGTGTGTCAAGTGGCATTGACTGGTTTTTTGAGAATGAAGGAAAGGGGATAATTCTTGAAGATGATTGTTTACCAAGCCAAAGTTTTTTTTTGTTTTGCGAAGAAATGCTAAGCTTTTACCAAGATGATGATCAAGTAATGGCAGTGACTGGTACAAACATCACTAAGGGGTTAACATTTCACGGGGATTACTTTTTTTCCAAATATTCTTTGATGTGGGGCTGGGCTACATGGGCAAACGCTTGGCGCCAGTATGACCGAAAAATGTTAGATTGGCCAGCTTTTGAGCGTAATAATGGATTGAAAAATCTGCGTATGGGAGGACTTCCTTTCATTACGACATGGACCAATATTTTACAACGTACTTATGTTGGAGAAATTGATACCTGGGATTATCAATGGATCTATACTTGTTTGAAAAATAATGGATTGACAGTGGCTCCATCCAAAAACCTAATTAGTAATCTTGGATTTTCTGAAGACGCAACTCATACTTCTGGAAACGATCCTATTCTAAGCCATCTTCAACTAAACGAATTGACTTGGCCTCTAAAACACGCAACTGATTGCTATTCTCATTTGGCAGCAGATAAATTTATAAGTAAGTATTGGTTCCATATATCATGGTTGGCACTGATTAAAAAAATGCTAATATCAATTCCTGCTATAAAAGTTATTAATTATTATAGAAAAAAGTTTTTTTATTCATGGGGTAGGCTCCAAAATTCTCTAAAAAAAAGGGAGTGACCCGATTGCTTAACTCGTTATATTTAAAATGAATACTAAAAGTGGTAATAACAAATGCAGCAGTTTTTAAAAAAAAGTTTACGTAAATATTTCCAGATGTCTGGTTATGATATCAGCCGATATCATCCATCTTCTTCATCAGCTGCTCAGATATGTAAAGCTCTTGAAATATCTGGTGTGGACATCATCTTTGACATCGGCGCAAACGAGGGTCAGTTCGCAAAAGAAACTCGGGATTCTGGCTATCGTCGCAAAATAGTTAGCTTTGAGCCTCTGTCTTCGGCAAGGGTTAAGCTTCTCGAATTTGCTGAACTGGATAAGAATTGGATTATTCATGACCAAAGCGCCATTGGGGATCAAAATGGTTTTATTGAAATAAACATTGCAGGTAACTCGGTTTCGTCTTCCGTGCTGCCTATGCTTCAGTCCCATTCCAGTGCGGCGGTTGGCTCGGCTTACATTGCTTCTGAGCGTGTGCCAATCTCGAGCTTGGACAGTGTTGCGGATAAGTATCTTGCACCTAATTCAAATCTGTTCATCAAGATCGATACTCAGGGCTACGAATGGCAGGTGCTGGATGGCGCGCATGAAACACTCAAGCGAGCGAAGGGATTGCTTTGCGAACTTTCATTGGTTCCGCTGTATGAAGGCCAGCGCTTGTGGCGGGATATAATTGATCGACTCGATGCGGAAGGCTTTGCGCTCTGGGCGCTGCAGAAGGGGTTTACAGATCCACCCACTGGGCAGTCATTGCAGATGGACGCAATCTTCTTGAGGCGTGATTAACAAGGTAGAGATCTTCAGCTTTCTTTTTTTGATGCATTTTCAGAGAAGGGGAGTGTGTTGGAGTGAATACGACTTTTCTATACAATGAAGATTGAACTGCATAAAATCACCGAGTGTGGCTTCTATGAACGAGGCTCATCGGCACCACTCTATGGGCATATTGGCGAGTGGTTGCTGGCTTTCAGTCAATGGGTCCATGGGTGCTCGAATATTGTTGGCACGAAACTCTCGGATGATCATGATCTCTACTGTGCCGGCTGTGTCCCCACAGTTTCAGGATTCGGACTCAAACTGTGGATTGGCAGTCCTTCTACCGATAAGGGAGTTGCGTATATCTCCATGCGTGATGCTCCGGATGGCATGATTGCTGCGAGTGAGCAGGATCTACCAAACAATTCTATTGCTGGCTGGCCAAGTTTTTTCTGGATTCTTCCGGATTCAGGCCTCATTGTCACCCTTCAGCATACTGGTCGCATTCGTAATCGGAGTTCCGCAATGCCCCAGTTTCGTGACTATCTTACTGCGTATCTCAAGTCAATGAGCCCCTATGTTGTTCGTGATATCAGAAATGACGGTCGTGAGGTGCAAGATAATGTGATTCAGGGGTACCGGCCGCTCCGGGGGCGGAATATGTCAACAAAGATGTCGCATTATTTTAAAAAAAATCATTCGACTTTGTCCGGGTTCAGAATCACTTCCCGGATAACTTTCCAATGCTTGACTGGTCGAGAACCCCAACGTTCAGGATGT